>WBZV01000019.1_pt1 | contig 135286 bp, 118 predicted proteins | sample 5204221 | NCBI WGS metagenome assembly WBZV01 (sample SAMN12344360, study PRJNA552823) | activated sludge metagenome | biome: Activated sludge suspended growth; feature: Nitrification reactor; material: Wastewater; isolation source: activated sludge from nitrification reactor of wastewater... | reverse complement strand
CGCCCGTGAACAACTCGTCCGGAGGAATGTCGCCCGCCACCTGTCGCCTTCCCATCTGTGCGAACCTCACGCTTAGCAGGCGCGGGCGCCGTGGACAACGAGCGCGAGGCGACGCTTGCGTTGGTTTCAGTCCGGATCCGATCGTTCCGCCGTGAGCTATCCTATTGGTGAGCCCGCGTCATTGGCGAGGAGTCCGGGGTTGAGGCAACACGTGCGAATCCGCCGGACGGTTGGCGCGAGCCCATCCGACGGAAGCCGCTCGACGTCGTCTGCGTGCCGCCCAGGCCGCTAGGTCGGCTCGCAGCGACCGCCACACGACGTTACCATCTCCCGTGGATCCTGAAGATGGCGACGGAGCCGCTGTAGTTGTTCACCAGCAACAGGAGGGGATCACCGGTCGGCGCATCCGTTCCCTCCACGAAGACCGGCTTGACCCCCTGCAAGTCTCCGGCAGCGCAGTTGACGAAATACTCGCTCGGATAGTCGGCGGGGAGGTCCTTCGGATTGACGCTGAAGTTCCGGCTGTTGATGTATTGCTGGAACCGGGGGAACCAAGGTTCGCTCACGTCGAAGGCGACGATCCCACCGATCCGGCGCAAGCTCACGAACGCGAACGTTCTGCCGGCGATGTCGGCGACGGCCACGCCTTCCGGCTCCGGTCCCTTTTCGTCGCTCCGGTCGTCGAACGTGTTCTGGTCCGATTGAGAATTGAAGTAGCTCGGACACGCGCGGTGCGTGATCGCCTCCAGCGCGGCGCCGCTGTCGTGAACCAGCCTGCCCTCGCGCGTCCAGATCGCGAAGGACCGGCCGCCATAGGAGTAGGCTCCTGGTAGGGGAGCGTCCTCTTCGGTGTATCGGTAGGGATAACTTGCGATACTGATATCAGGGGCTCCGCTCAGGCGGCGACACAGAGTGGCGTCCAGTCTTCCCGCGGTGCAGGCTTCTCCGACCGTCGTCTGTTCGGTGCCGTTCGGGAAGGCACTGCTTTCGCGCCAGTTGCCGCGATTGGCGGTGATCAGGTATTGGCGGCCGTGCGTCGTCAGGATATCGATCCCGTTCGGCTGGTACATCCCCAGGAGCGGCCATGTCCGAAGGTCGAAGTCCTCGTCGTCTGTGGCATCCAGCCGGCTCCACCACTTGCTGTGGTCCTTGAGGCCGGCGGAGCGGACATTGGCGAAACGTTGCTCGTCGATGTCGAGGACACCCAGCGCGTTGTTAGTCTCGAATGCGACATGGGCTTTCCGCGAGTCGGCCGATATCACGAACGCGACCGGTTCCAGGTCTTGGGCGACCGTGACCTCACAGGGCGGTGTCGAGAGGCAAGGCCCGTAGATGCGAACACCCCGAGCGATCAACGCCTCCTTGCGGCTGTTGAACGACTGCAGCGTGACAGGAACGACCTCGGGAGCCGACGACTGCCAGCCCTGCCAGTTCTTGATGATCGACATCGATCCTTCCGGGTCGATGCTGTAGTCGGCGCTCGGAATGCCCTGGTTCGCGACGACAATCTTCGTCCGGTCCGGGGTGAATGCAACCCAGGTCGGAGAGGGACCGACGACGAGTTCCCGCTGGTCGGTCCCGTCCGTTGTCATCAGTACCAACCGGCCCGGATCGGTCGGCACCTCGTTCGTGACCGCCACCGCGACGACTCCGCCGGCAACGGTGACATGATTAGGGCGGAAACACTGCACGGGGTTCAAGGGGTTGCAATTTGGCCCGCCCAGCGGGACGAGCTTGATCAGGCTCGGATGGCCGGGGTCTTTGAGGTCGTAGATTTCCAGAAGACCTTGGAACGGATTGGCGACGAAAAGCCGGGGAGGTTTCGAATCGTAGGCCACGGACGAAGCAGAGAACTTGATGCAGACGCTCGGAGCATCCGGCGAAATTTGGTGGTTCAGCCGGCTCAGGAACTCCAGCCGGACGCGCGCATGACGGGCGCTGAAGTCCGTGTCGCATTGCTGCGCCCACGCGGTCCCGCCGATCAACAGAGAACTCGCGACGAGGGCGATCCCCCCGCAAATGATTTTCCATGTGGGTATCATGGCTTCCTCCCGGGTCGAGTATTGTCCCTACTTTCGACCAAGGGCGGTGGCCAGATGTCGCCACGGCGAATGTTGATGCTCGCCAGCCTGACTTGGCTCCGGAATGCCGTGCCACGGCGGGCCCGCAGAACATACGCTAAGGCGAACGTGCCAACCGCCCGAATGCCAGCGCGCGTCCCGCGATTGTCCTCGCGTTCTGCAAATGCAAATCAACAATAGATCCAATAACGCGATTGTTACAGACAATATTCTCCATATAGGTTCCAGCGAGGCAAGCTAAATATGCGACGACGCAGCCGGGCTCGGTCCGCGCCTTGGACCTGTGGCGGCGCAGTCCCTCGCAGGCCGTGCCGCGACCAGCGGATCGCTTCGGGGTCCGTGAAGCAAACCAGAGCGGGCGTGACCGTGCTCTTCCTGGTTCCGCCGCACCTGGGGGATGAAGCGACGCATCGGTGCGACGCTGACTGTGGTGCTTTCGACTGGTGCCCAGGACTGTGAGCAGCTTTCTAGAACGCAAGCGGATTGCCCGGATCGAAGTCGCGCTAGAAGGGGTCCGGGACAGCGCCTGGAATACTAGCGATCTAAACAGTAACCGAACAGGAAGTGACCTCCTCCCGCGCGGTTGCTCGAATGCGAGTGAGACGCGTGCACAAAAACGCGGTTTGCCGCGCGCCGTGCCTCAGATTAGAGTCCGCCCCCGCATTCGAGTGAGGAGCCGGGCGTGAGTGTTCACAACAAGCTGAAGCGGATCAGCGTGCCGCAGATCTCCGCGATGAAGGGCGGCACACCGGTGGTTTGCCTGACCGCCTATACCTCCCTGACGGCGGTGCTGCTTGACGAGTCGGTCGATCTCCTGCTGGTGGGCGACTCCCTTGGCATGGTGCTCTACGGCATGGAGAGCACGCTGGGCGTGACGCTCGACATGATGATCGCGCACGGCAAGGCGGTGATGCGCGGATCCAAGCGCGCGTGCGTCATCGTCGATCTGCCGTTCGGCAGCTATCAGGAATCGAAGGAGTGCGCCTTCCGCAATTCCGCCAAGGTGATGAAGGAAGTTGGATGCTCCGGCGTAAAGCTGGAGGGCGGGGTCGAGATGGCGGAAACGATCCGCTTTTTGACCGAGCGCGGCATTCCGGTGCTGGGCCATGTGGGCCTGCTGCCGCAGTCGGTGAACACTGCCGGCGGCTTTCGCTCGCTGGGCCGCGGCGAGAAGGAGGCGGCGGCCATCGTCGAGGACGCCAAGGCGGTGGCCGACGCCGGCGCCTTTGCAATGGTGATCGAGGGGACGGTCGAGCCGCTGGCCCGGCAGATCACCAGTATCGTCCCAGTGCCAACCATCGGCATCGGCGCGTCGCCGGCCTGCGACGGACAAATCCTGGTGACGGAGGACCTCACCGGCCTCTTTTCGGATTTCAAGCCGAAGTTCGTCAAGCGGTATGCCGAGCTTGGCCGCGGCATCGCCGAGGCCGGGCGACAATATGCCGAGGAAGTGCGCAGCCGGAACTTTCCGAGCCTTGAGCATTGCTTCGGGACCAAGTCCGTGAAACCGGTAAAGGCTGATCCAGCATGAGTTCGGAAACAACCGATATCCGCTCGGCCGGCATCACCACGGTCCGGACCGTCCACGCCCTGCGGACCCAGCTCCGCCGGTGGCGGCAGGACGGCGACATGCTGGCGCTGGTGCCGACCATGGGGGCGCTGCACGCAGGCCATCTGGCCCTGGTGCGGCATGCCCGCGGCCTGGCCGAGCGGGTCTGCGTCTCCTTGTTCGTCAACCCGACGCAGTTCGGGCCCAACGAGGATTTCGCCGTCTACCCCCGCGACGAAGAGGGCGACGCGGAGAAGCTGATGGGGCTTGGAGCCGACCTGCTTTTTGCGCCTTCGGTGGAGGAAATGTATCCGCCAGGTGCGCTGACGCGCGTCAGCGTTCCGAGCCTGGGCGACATGCTCGAGGGTGAGCACCGCCCGGGTTTCTTCACCGGCGTTGCCACCGTCGTCAGCAAGCTGCTGCTGCAGGCGCTGCCCGACATTGCCGTGTTCGGTGAGAAGGACTATCAGCAGTTGCTGGTGGTGCGCCGGCTCTGCTCTGATCTGTGGATTCCCACCCGGATCGAAGGGGCGCCCACGGTGCGTGAGTCCGACGGCCTGGCCCTTTCCTCCCGCAACGCCTACCTGACGGCGGACCAGCGCCAGATTGCGCCAGCGCTGCATCGGACGCTCCGGGAGGTGGCCGAAGGAGTTCTGGTCGAAGGCGCCGACCCGATCGAGCGCGCCGTGTGGGGAGAGGCCGAGTTGCTCCGCGCCGGGTTCGATGCCGTGGATTATGTCGAAGTGCGCGACGCCGAAACCCTTGTGCCGTGGCCGGGTCCGTCGCGGCCGGGTCGCGTTCTGGCGGCGGCGCGCCTGGGCCGAACGCGGCTGATTGACAACTTCCCCATTGCCTGATGCCAGAAATTACCCCATATCGGGGGTATATACCGGCCTTGGAAAACGGAGCCCCGATGAGCCAGCGTGCCCGGGAGTTCGTCGAGCGATGGGTGAAGGCGTACGTCGGCCCTGAGCCTCACGAGGACGTCGGAGCAGATCCGCGGCCGAGCGAGTACGCGCGGGATTGCCTCTATGACGCGCGGGGCTCCGGCATTTCCCGCGGCGAGATCGAGCAGGAATTCGGAAACCTGGTCAGTTATATGCACCAAATGATGGATGCTTCGGCCGGCGAAGAGGCGGTGCGTCTGACGGCGTCGGATCACTGACGGCCGGGTCAGACCACGTGCGCGGGCGCGAGGCGACAGATCTCGGGACCGTCGCCGTTTTCCACCTGGATCGTGGCGTGGGGAATGGCGAAGCGATGCCGGAGTGTTTCGGTAATGTCGGCGAGCCAGGCATCGTCGGTGCCGGCGCCGGGACGAACAAGGTGAACCGTGAGTGCGGCTTCGGTCGTGCTCATCGCCCAGATATGCAGATCGTGAACCGCCGTCACCCCCGCTAGACTGCCGAGATAGTCCTTCACCGCCTCCGGATTGATCCCGGCCGGTACCGCGTCTAGCGCCAGATCGAGCGAATCCCGCAGCAGGCTCCACGTTCCGACGGCAATGACGGCGACGATGGCCAGACTGGTCGCTGGATCAAGCCACAGCCATCCCGTCGCCATGATCGCGAGCGCGCTCAATACCACTCCCAGGGAGATGCCGGCGTCCGCCGCCATGTGGAGGAAGGCGCCGCGGATGTTCAGGTCGCGGTCGCGGCCCGCGGCAAAGAGGAGTGCGGTGGCGCCGTTGATCAGCACCCCGACCGCGGCCACGATCATCACCTCAATTTCGGCGACCGGCTCGGGTGTGGCGAAGCGGCGAACCGCTTCCCAGGCGAGAGCGCCACTGACCACCAGCAGCAGCACCGCGTTGGTGAGAGAGGCCATCACCGTCGACTTGCGCAGTCCGTACGTGCGCCGCCCGGTCGGCTGGCGGCGGGCGAGAATGGTCGCGACCCACGCCAGCACCAGGCCGAGGACATCGCCGAGGTTGTGTCCGGCATCCGCCAGAAGAGAGAGGGAATTGGCGATGATTCCGTAAGCGGCCTCGACTCCAACGAATCCGAGGTTGAGGACGACACCGAGCGCGAAGCGCCGGTTCAGGTGATTGCCCGCTCCGTCTTCGGCGCCCGGGGCTGAATGATGATGGTGAGCGTTGTGAGCGTGGTGAGAGTGGTGAGAGTGGTGAGAGTGCCCGCCTCCGTGCGGCATCCTGGCTTATCTCCTCTGCCGGCCTGCTTCAGGCATCGCGCGCGACGGACTGCCCACCGTAGCGGATGACCGTGGCCTTCTCCAGGGTCACCAGCCCCGCATCCATCATCGGTTCGGCGGCGGTCAGAAACTCGCGGATACGGTCCTCGGCATCGACGATCTCGATCACCACCGGGAGGTCGTCGGAAAGCTGCAAAATCTTGGTTGTGTGAAGGCGAGCGGCCCGGCCGAAGCCCATCGGGCCTCTCAGCACAGTGGCGCCCGCCAACCCCATCTCCCGCGCCTTCAGCACCAGAGCCTCGTAAAGCGGCCGGCCGTCGGCTCGATCACTTTCTCCAAGGAAGATCCGAAGAAGCAGCGCATCTTTGGGTGGCGTGTGCATGGGCATGCGTCCCTACCGATTGATGGCGAGCCCGGCGGCGTGGCCAAGCCAAACGCCGATCAAACACAACACGACGGACAACAGAATATTGGCGCCAGCCAGCGCCCATTCGCCGTCGCGCGCCAGATTGAGGGTCTGCAGGCTGAACGATGAGAAGGTGGTGAACCCTCCGAACACGCCAACCATGACGAGCTGGCGCGCAGTGGGTCCGACGATCAGCCGGCCATCCGGGCCGGTGGTCACCGCGACAAGGCCGATCAGGAACGAGCCAACGATGTTGACGAACAATGTTCCCCACGGGAACGTTTCGCCGAAAGCGCGCGCGATCGCACCCGAGCACCAGAAGCGCAGCACGCCGCCAATCCCACTGCCGAGGGCAATCCAGGCGGAAAGGATAAGGTAACTTGCCTGCATCAGGAGACGCCAGTGCCGTTGCGGCCACCGCCGCTCAATCCACCACGTTTCGTTGCGACGGTAAAGCCGACGTCCGCAGGAAACCACATTCAAGCGGCGCAACGAATTGACGCCAAGCAGTGGCACCCCTTAAGCATGCCCGGCGCACCCTACTCTCGGGGAGAAAGAGATGGATGTCCTTGCCGTTGTCGTTGCCGCTTCCACGCACAGCCGACGCCCGTTTGCCGGCCGGACGCCGGCTTTGCACACGCTGGAGCAGGCTCGGGCGGCGCGGCGGGTGGTGAGCGTTTGTCTTGTCACCGCCGACGCCGAGCTCGCCCGCCAGGCCACCGACGCGGGCGCCGAGGTGGTCCCGCCTCCCGCGGACGGCGACCGCGCCGCCGTGCTGCGATCGGCTCTGGATACCGTCGCAGAGCGTGGCGGCCTTGCCCCGGCTTTCGCCATGTTGCTGGATACGGCCTATCCATTGTGCGACGCGGTCACGATCGATGCGGCCGTGGAGCATTTGTGGCGGTGCGGCGCGGACTCGCTGGTCGCGGTCTCGCCCATCGAGGATGCTCTTTGGGTGAAGGACGAGACTGGGGCAGCACGGCCTTTCGATCGCCGCCCCGCCGAACAGCGCTACGTGGAAACCGGAGCCCTCTGTGGCGTGAGGGTGGGCGTCTTCGAACGGACGGGTGAACTGCCCACCGGCCGCGTCGTCCTGTTCGACGTTCCACCCCTGGCGGGTCTGCGACTGGAGGAGGATCTCGACTGGCAGAGGGCGGAAATGCTCGCCCGGCAATTGAGTCGGTCCAGGGCTCTCGCGCTGTTGCGCTCTGTCCGCCTCCTGGTGCTCGATTTCGACGGGGTGATGACCGACAATCGCGTGCTGGTGCTGGAAGATGGCCGCGAGGCCGTGCTTTGCAGCCGCGGCGACGGGATGGGCATCGGTCTGCTGAAGGCCGCCGGTGTTCCGGTGGTGGTGATCTCCAAGGAGATCAACCCCGTCGTCGGCGCCCGCTGCCGGAAACTGGGGATTCCCTTCCTGCAGGGCATCGACGACAAGCTGGCGGAGTTCCGCCGCGTCACCGCCGAGAACGGGGTCGAGCTCGCCCACACGGCGTTCATGGGCAACGACGTCAATGATCTGGCGTGCATGCATGCTGCCGGCGTCGCCATCGCGCCTGCCGATGCTCACCCGCAGGCACTCCGTGCCGCGTCTCTTGTTACGACCGCCTGCGGCGGGATCGGCGCGGTTCGCGAAGTCTGCGATCTTCTGTTGGACGTGCGGGCAGACAGTCAGACGGCCATGGCCGCCGTATAGCCGGCAGTCCCGCCCGCAAGGGCGGGGGAACACCCCGGCAAGCCCGCATCGCCAACGCCGCTAGACGCGCGCCCTCGGCAGGAAGGGATCAGGCTGAAGGCCATCCAGCGGGTTGTACTCCGGCGCGTCTTCCACCTCGAATTCATGCACGTGGACGTCTTCGGCCTGGTGCTGGCGAAGGATTGCGGTCGCCCGGCGCTCGTGCTCGGCATCCGCCGTGCGCACCCACAACAGCAGCCCGCCCTTTTCGATCTGCGACTCCAGATCCTTTGCCCGTCCCCGCCCCAGCGCCCGGGCGAGAACCGTTCCGATCGCCGCTCCGCCCCCGCCAGCGGCAACGCCGGCGATGATCGCCCAGGCCAACGCGCCGCCCGAAGCGACGACCGCGCCGACCGCCGCAACCGCGCCGACGTAGCCCAGCGTCCCGATCGCCGATGCCTTGCCTTCTGTCAGCGAGTCGCGTCCGACAAAGGCCACGCGCGGCACATCCGGATTGTCCTCGAGTTCGCTGACGCGCTGGTACACATGGCCGAGCTTCTGCTGGATCGCGGCCTCGCTCGCCAACATGCTGATCTCGCCGCGATCGAAGCCATTGGTTGTCAGTTCATCAACCGTGGCCTGAAGGTTGGCCCATTGATGAAACACGCCCACCGCCTCACGATAGGTGTGCTTCGGCGCTTCTGCCTTTTCGCTCATGACACTCCTCCACTTTGGCGCCACAACGCTCCGGTTACACGGCGGATTAGGTCTTTAGCGCTCCGAGCGAGATGATGGCTGAATGCTTGCGGATTTGCCAGCGCCTTCGCGCCGGTGTCGCCTCAGGCCTACGCCGGCGGCCGCCTGTTCAGCGCACGCCAAACTGACGAAGAAATGAGCCCAACCCGCGGTCCGCCACGCGCATATGATCGACCAGTCTTTCGGCCAGGGCGTCCGCGTTCCTGCTCGTCAGCTCGATGTCGCCGGCAAGATAGAGCTGGCGGATTGCCTGAAGACGATCAATCGTGTCGTCGTGATCGTCCGAGTGCTGCTCGTAAGAGGGGTACTCGTACAGGCGCATCAAAAGCTGCTCGGAGGAAAAATGCACTTTGGTGAAATCGATCAAGCGATCGAGGATTTGGTCGACGTCTCCGCGAGGCCGGCCCTGCTGAACCGCTTGGCTGAAGGCGGTCAGCAACTCGATCTGCAAACTGTGCTCGCCGTCAAGATTGTGACACCCGCTTAGCATGACCTCGTTGGGTCGGCCCTCTGTCATCGCCGTTTCCCCCTTCCCTCATCAGACTTCGTCTTGCTTGGGGATTACCGTGACATGGATCGGGAACGCCGACAACTGCGAGGCGTCCTGCCGACAACAGGGTTGATGCTGAAGGAGCGCTTGGGCTATTGTCCGGGCCGAACAAAACGTGAATACAGCGGGGCAGGCAGGGAATGGACAACTCAAGCATCCCGCAAGCCGGCATCCGGCTCCGTCCATCAGCTTTCAAAGCATCGGTTGCGGAGCCCATTCTTCGCGGTGTTGTCCGCTTGCTGATGGACCTGGACTATCGGCCGCTGACCGAATTTTCATTACCGGACGGGCGACGGGCAGATGTGGCCGCAGTCGATGGAAGCGGCGCCTTCGCCATCGTGGAAATCAAATCCTCAACGTCCGACTATCGCGCGGATACGAAGTGGGGCTGCTATCGCGCTTGGTGTGATCGCTTCTTCTTCGCCGTCGGCCCTGAATTTCCGCAATCGCTGATCTCGGCCGATGTGGGCCTGATCGTGGCCGATGCCTATGAGGGGGTGGTGATGCGCGCGGCTCCGGTCTGCCCGTTGAACGCCGCTCGCCGTCGCGCGCTTCTTGTCCGCTTCGCCCGGACCGCGAGCAGCCGGCTCATCCTGTTGGGCGCCTCCGGACCAGACCGATAAACGCGAGCAGCGCCAAGACCGCACCTCCGGCGATCACTGACGCCATCGGCACTCCCGTATCGTGGGGGAACATACCGACAACCGTGGTGGCAACCGCGGCCACCAACATCTGCAGGAAGCCCAGCAACGCTGATGCCGAACCGGCGATGGCGGGAAAGGGCACCATCGCCGCGGCGATGCCGGAAGGCAGGACCATACCCAGCCCCGCGGTGAAGACCGCCATTGGCGCGACGAGGGCAACCGTCGACGACGGAGCGGCCGCGGCTGCGACAAGCAAGGACGTTGCTCCAACGATGCAGATCACAAGGCCCAGGAATGTCAGCTGATCCAGCTCCAGCCGGCTGGCCAGCCTTCCGGCGAGGAGCGTGCCGATCAGATACCCAGCAACGGTAAAAACAGCCAATGCACCATAATGCTGCGGCGATAACCTGAGAACTTCGATGAAGACGAACGGGCCGCCCGCAGCATAGGCCATGAGTCCGGCAAAGACGAAAGCGACGGCCAGCGTGTTTCCCAGATAGCGCCGGTCCGCAAGCAAGCCTCTCATGGCGGTGAGAAGGCCGTGACGCCGAGGGGATCCGTCCGCGTCTCGCGGACTGGTTTCCATGAGCAGCCAGAGGGTCGCCGCGAGAACGACAACGCCCACGGCCGCCAGAAAGAGAAAGGCCGCGCGCCAGCCGAACCATGCCTGCAAATAGCCGCCGATCAGGGGCGCGATCGCAGGGGAAACGGCCAGCGCCGCACTGATCTTCGCCATTGCCTTGGCCGTTCCCTCAACGCCGTAGACATCGCGGACGATCGCTCGGCCAAGGACGGGGCCGACACAGGCCGCCATGCCCTGCAGAAGCCGCCCGAGGATCAACGCCTCGATCGACCAGGCAAAGGCGCAGATCAGGGAAACGACGAGATAGAATCCGAGGCCGGCAACCAGGGTGGGACGCCGTCCAAAGCGGTCGGAGAGAGGCCCAAACACCAGCTGACAGACGGCAAAACCCAGGAGAAAGCCCGACATCGTCAGGTTGACCCGGTCGGATGTCGTTGCCAGGTCATGCACGATGGACGGCATCGACGGGATGTAAATGGACGTCGAAATCTGTCCGAGCGCGACGAGCGCCGTCAGCAGCGCGCCGATTGCCGGCGAGCGATGCGAGCGACCGGCTGTCGGTAGCGCAGGGGTGTTTCCAGTCATCACGAGGTTGTAGGCCCGCTCATTATCGCGCAGCAAGAGATGCCAGCGAGCCCCTGCTGCTCTCCTCACGCGCTTGCGACGGCTGCGCCCTTAGCCGTATAACGCCGCGCCGACCGAGACGTTCCGTCGCGGCGATGGGCACCCCGAGCAGTTTGGAACAGGCGCCGCAGCATGACGTTCGCCATTGCCTATCCTGCGATCGATCCGGTGCTGATTCAGGTCGGTCCGTTTGCCGTGCGGTGGTACGCCCTCGCCTACCTGGCGGGTCTGGTCTTGGGATGGTGGTACGCGCGAACGCTCGCCAAGCAGCCACCGCGGATGGTTCCGGTTGCGGCGATCGACGACTTCCTGACGTGGGCCACCCTTGGCGTCGTGCTCGGCGGCCGCCTCGGTTATGTTCTGTTTTACAAGCCGGGCTACTACCTGGAGCATCCCCTGGCGGCGTTGCAGCTTTGGCACGGCGGAATGTCGTTCCATGGCGGCCTGCTGGGCGTTGTTGCCGCGGGGGTCACCTTCTGCCGAAGGCGCCGTCTGCACACGCTTGCGTTCGCCGATCTGATTTTCTGTGCAGCGCCGATCGGCTTGTGTCTCGGCCGTCTCGCCAACTTCATCAATGGCGAACTCGTCGGCCGGCCGAGCGACGTGCCTTGGGCCATGGTGTTTCCCGGCTGGGGGCCTTATCCCCGGCACCCAAGCCAGTTATACGAAGCCGGCCTCGAGGGCTTGACGCTGTTCGTCATCCTGTTCCTGCTGTCGCGCCTGTCATCGGTTCGCCATCGGCCGGGGCTGTTGACCGGCGCATTTCTGATTGGCTACGGCTTGTTCCGGTCGTTTGCGGAGATGTTCCGCGAGCCGGACGCGCACCTGGGATTCATCGTCAGTGGCTTGACCATGGGGCAGCTCCTCTCGGTCCCCCTGGTGCTGATCGGCATCGGCTTTGTCGTCTTCGCGCTGAAGCGGAATCGCCTGAGCACGACGTGACACCGCTGGCCGCGTTGATCCGCCGGCAGATCCAGCGCGCAGGGCCGATTCCGGTGTCCGAGTATATGGCGCTGGCGCTTGGGCATCCGGAGTTCGGATACTACGCGCGGCGCCATCCGGAGGGAGTGGCACCGCTCGGCCGCAGCGGCGATTTCATTACCGCCCCGGAGATCAGTCAGGTCTTCGGCGAATTACTCGGTGCCTGGTGCGTGGGCGTGTGGCGGGCCATGGGCTCCCCTCACCCGTTCATCCTGGCGGAACTGGGTCCCGGTCGCGGAACACTGCTCACCGATCTGTGGCGCGCGGCGTCCGCCGTGGCGACGGACTTCGCCTCGGCGCTGCACCTGCACCTGATCGAGACCAGCCAGACACTGCGGGCCTGCCAGCAGGCCAGCCTGGCTGCGCTCCCGCTCTCTGCCCCACCCGGCTGGCATGCGGATGTCCACGACCTGCCTCCGGGGCCGATGCTGCTGATCGCCAATGAATTCCTCGATGCATTGCCGGTCGAGCAGTACATCTGCGATGCCGGTGCCTGGCGGCACCGGCAGGTGGCTATCGGCAGCGACGGCGACGGGTTTGTGTTCGCGCCCGGAACCGCGGTTGATCCGAATCACCGGCCGGATCTGTGTGACCTGCCGGAGGCCGACGACGGTACGGTGATTGAGCGTTGCCCGGACGCAGAACGGCTGCTGGCGTGGGTGGCAGACCGGCTGACGACCCAAAGCGGCGCTGCACTGTTCGTCGACTATGGGCCGGCGCGAAGCGCTCCCGGCGAAACCCTGCAGGCGATCCGTGGACACCGCCGCGAAAATCCGCTAGCGGATGCCGGAGAAATTGACCTCTCCCATCATGTGGATTTCGAACGCCTGGCTATCGCCGGTACGACCGTCGGCGCCCGGTGCTGGGGCCCGGTCCCCCAGGGCCTTTTCCTCGGCCGTCTCGGCATTGCCGAGCGCGTGCGTCGGCTGGCGGCGGCATCCCCGGCGCAGGCGGACGGCATCGAAGGCGCTGCCCGTCGCCTCGTTCACCCCGGCCGGATGGGATTGCTGTTCAAGGCGCTCGCCGTCGGTCATCCGGACTTACCGACACCGCCGGGGTTCGCTGCAAGCGCCTGAGGGTCGAGAGGGCCGGGGCGTCGCCTGGATTAATTCCCGGGTCTGACGGGCACCGCTTCGATCTGTCCGTCGCGCTCCTCGGCGCGCAGGGCAAAATCGAACAGATCGATTTGCAGGCAAAGGGAGACGTCCTGGGCCGGCAGGTACGGCCGATCCGCGCGCAGGAACTTCTGCGCGGTTTCGTGCCCCAGAATCTGCGTCAGTGCCGAAAGATGGTCGTAGCCGCGCTGCCCCAGCCGGCTTTCGATAAGGTCGCCACAGGCTTCGTCCTCGGGAGCCGGCGACTGCGACCTGATCCCCATGGCGACGATGCTCACCACCTCCGGTTGCTTGGAAACGATGTGGGCAACGGTGGCACCCGCCGTGAGGAACGAGGCAAGCAGCACCTCGTCGCAGTTGGGAAAGGCGGCGAGCGCTCCGGTGACACCGGATGTGGTCCGGTGAACGACCGTCCGGCCCTCGAACAAAGACCGTCCGCGCTGCAAAATCAGCCACGGCGAGTTGGTCAGGTCGAAGCCGTCGATCGGCCGTTCGTTGACCTCCCCCACCAGCACCGCGTCGGGATCCCTGCTGTCACGCCAAGCAAGACAGGCGGCCGGGTCACCCTCCAGGATGATCCGCCTCGCTCCCGCATTCAGCATCAGCGGCTCGCAGGTAAACGCTCGGAAAACGTCAATGATCACCGCCGTGCCCTGGGCGGCTCGGGCCCCATCCGCCAGGGATAACCGCCGGACCTCCATCGGACTGCTCCGTGTTCGTTCAGACGTTTCCCTAGCAGCCCTCGCCCAGCGCGATGTCCACGGCATTGGCGCGCTCTTCGATCAGCAGCCCGCACGCCTGCAGCTCGGCGATCGCCGTCTTCACGGTGCGAAAGTCCAGCTTGGACCGCTCGACCATGTCGAGGACCGAATGATCGCCGTCGGAAAGGTTCAGGACCCAGAGGCGGGCTTCCTCCAGGCGGCTAACGCCGGAGCCGCCGATCGGCCGGAACAGACCCCGTTTGCCGAGGCGGGGTTCGCCGTAGGGGCACGTGTTGCGGTAGCGCTGGTCCGCCGCCTCGATGAAGTCCACGATGTCCACAAGCACGGCGAATGCCTGTTCGAGCTGAGCCGGCTTGACGAAGCCGGGGTTGTCATCCGAGGTGTGGTACTGGGGGTACTCGCCGTACCGGGTCCGGGTCAGCCGTCCCACCGGGAGGTTGAAGCCGGGCGAACAGAACTGACGCTCGTCGTAGCCGTAGACGGTGAAGTCGTCGAGCCGTGCGTTCGCGTCCCGTCCGCGCACCACCGACGCTGCGATCCGGTCGATGGCGGCGTTGCCGCGGCGGCTGCGCTTGTAGGTGAAGGAGCCGGGATCACCAAAGCCGGTCAGCACCAGCCCGTGGCGGATCCGCCGGACGGCTTCGGCATTCCGGCTGAGCCAGACGAGCGCACCGATTCCGCTCGGAGCCCAGACAAAGCGGTACGAATACCGGCGCCGCAGGCCGCCGAGCATGCGCGCCAGCAGGGTCGTCACCGCCAGTCCGCTGCAGTTGTCGTTGCACAGGGACGGGTGGCAGGTATGGGAGAACAGCAGCACTTCGTCGGACGTTTCCCCCGGGATCAGCAATTCGCCATAGGTCAGATGTCCGTCCTGCAGCGAGGAATCGATGCAGACCTCGTACATCTCGTCCGCAAGAGACGTCAGAAGGTTGTGGGCCAGACAGAAGCCCCAGTACTCCGTCCAGTAGCTGTTCAGGTAAGGGATGCTGTCGGGGCGGTCGGGCAACGAGTGCAGATGCTTCTTCAAGTCCTGCAGCGCCAGCGTCGCGCGGACGGGGGTGCTGTAGCCGACGACATGGAGGTTGTTGTCCCTGATATCGACCAGCTTCCGGCCCTTCGTATCCTTGATGTAGGCGTCCCGGATCGTCCACTCCCGCGGAACCTCCCAGTCGAAGGCGGGGGTACCGGTCGGCACCTCGTGCGTTTCCAGAGGGACGAATTCGCCGATGATCCGCAAGGTTTCGCGCACCCCCTCGCCGGTAATGCTGCGATGGATCGGAAACAGGCGCTCCGTCAGCGCATAAAGCTCCTGTCCGTTCACCGCCGCGCCGCGCACCTCGTCCATCTTGCCTCCTAACCGTCAGAACCAGCTGGGCAGTCCGATCGTGGCCGACGCCAGAATGGCGGGGCGCGCAAGCTTGGGAAACGACGAGAACAGCGTGCGGACCAGCCTCCCGGTTTCCCGGCGGGCGAAGTGCTGGGTTGCCACGGCGAAGCAGCCCCAGCATTCCGCCGCCGTCAGCTTCGCCTCAAACGGCGCGCGCAGCAGATCGACCTGTTGCTGGCGTCGCGGCGAAAGCCCCTTCGCCATCCCACCGATCCAGAGATTCTGCTCCTTGATCGGCCGAAGCCGGGTGACCGTCTTGTGGTAGCGGTTGATGTAAAGCCGCTCCGGGACCTGACGAAACGGTCCTTTCAGCGCAAGCTCGGCCAGCAGCGTCCGATCGGAGCCGAGATAAGGGCGCATGGTGATGCCGCGGAGAGCGCTGGCCCGAACGACTGCGAACAACTGGAAGCAGGCAACCATCCTGTTGAGGAAGTCGTCGTACCGCTTCACCGGGTCGGGGGACTCAACCAGGTTCAACGGCCCCATCAGCCAGACCGGACGGCCATGCTCATCGATTTCGGTGCTCTGCCTACCATGGATATAATCCGGATGCTGGTCGAGCACGTGACCCTCGGTTTCGTCGACCACATCGACCCTCGTGTGTGCCAGCACCACGTCGGGCTCCCGGTCCAGCACATCGATGCACTTTTCCAGAAAGGTCGGTTTGTACAGATCGTCGTGCGCCGCCCACTTGAAGTACGTCTGCGGGTTAGCGACCTCCAGCGCGCGATTAAAATTCGGATAGGCGCCGATATTGGTCTCATTCCTCAGGTAGTGAACACGTTTGTCCTGCTCGGCGAACCGCCGACCGATGTCGCCAGTCTCGTCAGTCGAGCAATTATCGGTAATGAAAATTTCAAAATCCCCGAACGTTTGCGCAAGGAGAGACTCAATCATTTCCGCGAACCCAGCGGATGCACCATTGTAAACAGGAACTCCGATACACAGCCGGGGTTGTGTCATTAAACGCCACTTTCGGTTGTTCATAGCAGAGACGAACGCACGCGCCTCAAGATATTAGCTTCGTTTGTTCCACGTCAAGCCCGTCAGGAAAGTTACCCGCGGATCCGGGTGCCACGGCAGGTCGAGCGGCGGGGATTCTGACAGGAGCAAACGCGCCCCGACGACCCCTGCCGTGTACATCGTGCGACGTGACCGGCGTAGGGCGTGAAACCGGACATCGCCCGCCAGGCTGGCGACCGAATGTTTTAGTAAAATTACAGCAAATTGAGTCAAACCTCGATACAAACTATTACTAAGTATTCCGCTATTCGTTAATGAAACAGTATTAAATATATATTTTGCTTCACTATTATGGATAATGTACAAAAACGTCGCTCCACAGAATGCGCGGCTGAACAAGAGAACGATCTACCTCATCATAGGGTGTGGCCACATGGCGACCATTCCGGGATCGGTTTACGACGATATTATATTTGGAACTGGGGCCGGCGAGCTGCTGTCCGGGGGGAGCGGCAACGACGCGATACATGGCGGCGGCGGCAATGACCAGATATCCGGCGGATCGGGCAACGATCTGCTGATGGGTGACGCCGGCATTGACACGCTGGACGGCGGGTCTGGTAACGATGTCGTGTTCGGCGGCGACGACAACGACGTCCTCACGGGCGGCTCCGGCAAGGACACGCTCTTTGGTGACGCCGGCAACGATTCCCTGGACGGGGGATCCGACGACGACAAGCTGTTCGGCGGCGATGGCGCCGACATCCTCCGCGGGGGGGCCGGAAACGACCAGCTGTCCGGCGAAGCGGGCGATGACCTTCTCGACGGCGGTACCGGAAACGACCAGCTGTTCGGCGGTGACGGACAGGATCAGCTCATTGGCGGCATCGGCAACGACCAGCTGTTCGGCGGGGCCGGCAATGATCAGCTCTACGGCGGCACCGGCGACGATGTCCTGCACGGTGAGGCCGGCGACGATACCCTCGACGGCGGCATCGGAAACGACAAGCTGTTCGGCGATGACGGCTACGACAAGCTGTACGGCGGTGCCGGTGATGACACCCTCGACGGCGGCAAGGGCGATGACCTGCTCGACGGCGGCGCCGGCAGCGACAGCCTGAACGGCGGCGACGGCGACGACGACCTCTACGGCGGCGACGGTGACGACGCCCTCACCGGCGGCAAGGGCGACGATGTGCTCGACGGTGGAACCGGCAACGACAACCTGAACGGCGGCGACGGCGACGACGCCCTCTACGGCGGCGACGGCGACGACGCCCTCACCGGCGGCAAGGGCGACGACCTGCTCGACGGCGGCAACGGCGATGACGTCCTCTCCGGAGGTGCCGGCAGCGATCGGCTGTTCGGTGGGGCCGGAGCGGACACGCTTTCCGGAGACGCCGGCGACGACGAGCTGTGGGGTGGCCAGGGCGAGGATACCTTCGTGTTCAATGGCGGCGGTGGCAACGATGTCGTCATGGACTTCGAGGATGGCGACATCGTCCAGATCGCCCGCAACATCAATGGCTCCGGCCTCACCTCCGCCGCCCAGGTGGCTGATCTTGCCGTCGATGACGGAGGCAACGCGATCCTCGACTTCGGCCATGGCGACACGCTGACGCTCGTCGGTGTGTCGATCGATGACCTCCAGGCTGATCCAAGCAAGTATCTGCACGTCTCCTAACGTCGCATGGCGACTGCCGGTTGCCCGCGGGTGACCGGCAGTTTCGAATGCCCCAAGGAAAGTTTCCCCGCTGCCATGTTCCAGTCGACAGCTCAGGATTGTCCCGCTCCGGCGGTCCTTCACCGCCTCGGGCAACGTCTTTTCCTGGTGGAGTGGAACGGCCCGGCCCTCTCCAGCGGAGGACGATTGCGGGTGACCATCGACGGCTGCCGGGCGCGGCCGCCCTTTTCGCAAATCACGCTGCCCCGCGAGAATGCCGGCTGGCGCAACCTCCTGGCTCTTGCCTCTCCGACTGCCGCGATAGCCAAGATGGACCTTCGCGAAAGGGACGGTGGCCTTGTCGCCCGCTTTGTAGCGTCCGCGCGGACGCCGTCAGCGGATCAGGACTTCGATGCGCACGCTCTGGTGGTCGGCCTGGACAGTATCAGACGCGCGCGCCTGGCCCGCTTCCTTCTGGAGGTCTGCGGCCCGCTCTTCCGGGCCTCGTCGGATCCCCTGTTCAATGCCAACGCCCGCGCCGTGCTGGCGGAGATGGCGCCCGGCTCGGGCGCGCTGAGCGCGCGCTGCACCCTGACGCCGGAGCATCTGTTCTGCGAAGGCGTGGTGCCGGACACGCTCGGCGAACGGCTCAGCGCCATGCTGCTGACCGATGACGGCATGGTCAGAATCCCCGCCCCGCCGGCGCTGCTGCCCACGTCGCGGGTCCACCCGGGGCGTGAGGGGCTCGGCTTGGTGGTTCCGAACGCCGCCCGCCGGCGGGGAACCTCGATCGTCATCTTCGGCGAGAACGGCCTCGTCTGCCGCACCCTCGTCGTGGCCCGCCGGCGACTCCCAACCGCCAGCGAGTGGTTTTCGCGGGAGGGAAGGCAACGCCCGGACCATCGGCGCTTCATCCTGGAAACACTGGCGCGCGGACAATGCGGCCCCGGCGCGGCGCCGCTCCTGCGCGAGCTCCGCGCCCTTACCGAGGACGTCGAGCGCCAGGGGGAAACGCAGGCACCATTTCTGCACGCCAAAGCCGAGTCGATCATCGATTGCGGCGAAGGCCTGTTCCTCACCGGTCAGCTGATCGACCCGCACGCCCTGATTGCCGGACTTGTCGTCGAGCGGCTCGGAGTCACGCGCACCGTGGGCCTCGACGGCCTCGCCCGCTTTGCCCGCGGCACGGACAGCACCTGCGCCGAACGTCGAGGCTTTGCGGTGTTCATCGATGAGCCTGATCAGGCCGCCGCCCGCGCGCCCGTCCGAATCTCGGCGAGCCTGCTCTCGGGACAATCCATTGATATGGGCGAAGGACCGGCACTGCTGACGCCGGAGGAGGTCAGCGAACGCATTCTTGCGTCGATCCCTCCGGAAGGTGCGGACGAGGCTTTGCTCGCCTGCATCGAGGCGGCGCTGCAAGCGATGAACCAGCGGCGTTCCGCAGAACCGGCGCCCGCCGAAATCAAGCACATCGGCTCCGTACCCAGCCGTCCCTCGCTTTCGGTCATCATTCCCTTTGCTCCGGAACCCGAAATCCTGCGCTGGCGCATGGGGGTTCTGGCTGTCGATCCGGAGATCAAGGACGCCGAGTGCATCTATCTGGTCGACCGTGCGCGGGATCGGGCCGTCGCCGAGCACCTGCTCGGCGATCTGCATGCGGCTTACGGGGTTCCCTGCCGGCTGGTGGTCGCCGAGCGGGCTGCGCCCGCCGGGGCCATCCTCGACGTTGCCCGCAGAACGGCACGCGGCACCCACGTGGCGTTCCTCGGGCGCGCCACCGTCCCTGAATCAGCGGGTTGGCTCAGCAAGCTCCTCAAGTTTCTGAAGTCGAGGCCACAGCGCGGCATCGTCTCGGCGCAGGTGCTTCATCCGGATAACTCCCTCGTCACCGCCGGGACCCTCGTGGGCCAGGACGACGGCGGCCGATGGCGGCTGCGCCGGCTGCTGGCGGGCTTTCCCCGTGATTATGCTCCGGCATCGGTTGCCGGCCGCGTCGATGCCGTGTCGCCCGACTGCTTTGCCCTATCCCGGGCGCTGCTGCACGAACTGCTGGCGTCGGCCGGGAATTATCTTCTGGAAGAATCGGCGGTGGCAGACCTGTGCTTCCAGGCGGCTGCGCGTGGCGTGGAAATCTGGCGGCTGCCGGAGCCGGCGGCATTTCGGCTGGCAGCGGCCGGTCGCACGGGAACAGAAGCTCAGGGTGCCGCGCGCCTCGAACTGGATCGGCGTCTGCTGGAGCGGCGGTGGCGCGAGCTTCGGTCGGAGGGCGGCAGCGCCCCGGGCCAGACGGGGTCGATCACGCCCAGCAAAGTTGTGGCGCTCGCCGCCACGTGGAAGGTGGCCTGACCATGACGCGCATCCTTTACCTTTGTCACGGGCATCCGGCGCTGGTGCCGGGCGGCACGGAAACCGTCGCGCATGACCTGTTTCGCGCGGTTCGGGAGCGCCGGGATAGCGAGGCGATGTTCGTCGGCTGCGTCAGTCCGCTGCACCGGGAAGCCCGTCCGGAAAGCGGGTTGCAGGCGATCGGCCGTTCCGCCGATGAGTTGCTGCTGTGGGTGGGGGCGTTCGATCGCTTCTCGATCGCGCAAACCGAGACACGGGGCTTCGCCGAGGCGATGGGCGAGCTGCTGACCTCGTTCCGTCCCGACATCGTCCACTTCCATCATCTTTCCCGGCTGGGTCTGGAGTCCGTGCTGCTGACCCGGCGGGTGGCGCCCGGCGCGAAGATCGTCCTGACTTTGCATGATTATCACGCCATCTGCGCCAACGACGGGCTGATGACCTCTGTCCGCACCGGCCGGCTGTGCCGCGGGGCCAATCCTGACGCCTGCCATGCGTGCCTGCCGGAGATTGCGCCGCAGCGCTTCGCCGCACGGACGATGCACGTTCAGAACATCCTGCGCCTGATCGACCAGTTCATCGCGCCCAGCGTCTTTCTCCGCGAACGGTACCTCGCGTGGGGGCTGCCGGCGGCCAAAATCGAGGTCATCGCAAATGGCTTGCCGGTCGTCGCCGCAGCACCTGCGGCACGCCGCAGCCGCCGGACTTTCGGCTTCTTCGGCAACATCGCGCCGCATAAGGGCGCGCTGCTGCTGCTCGATGCGGTGCGCAGGCTGGCGGAACAGGACCCCGATGTCCGTCTGCATCTGCACGGTGGGATGAATTTCCAGCCCGAGCCATTCCGCCGGGCCTTTGACGAGGCGCTGGCGGCGGTGCAGCCCGTGGTGCGTTTCCACGGCGCCTACGATCGCTCGGACCTGCCGCAGCTGATGGCCGAGGTCGACTGGGTGGTAGTGCCGTCCGTCTGGTGGGAAAACGCGCCCGTCGTCATCTCGGAGGCCTTTCAGCATGGCCGTCCCGTGATCTGTGCCAACGTCGGCGGCATGGCCGAAATGGTACGGGACGGCGGCAGCGGTCTGCATTTCCAGGTCGGCGATGCCGCCGACCTTGCCCGGGTGATGCATCGGGCGGTGCACCAACGCGGGCTCTGGGGGCGACTGGTCGTCGGCATCCCCGAACCGGTCACCGTCGCCGAGACGACCGAACGACATCTTGCTCTCTACGACACGCTCTTGCGACACGAGGAGGCCCTGTCCGCGTGATGCCTGACACATGCATCCTGTTCAATGATCGTTCCGCCGCTCCGGCGAACGACCTCTTCAAAGCCGGCGGTGCCCTTCCGCTCGCCGTCGTTCTCGACCAGCGCAACGTTCTCCTGTGCGGCTGGATGTCGGCGCCTCCTCCGACGAGAGCAGAGGTCGTCCTCGGCGACGACGTCGCACGCGGGACCTGGCAGGCCCTGGCGTGGAACGCCAGCGAGGACTCCGCCACGTACCAGTTCGTTGCGGTGCTGCAGGCGGAGAATATCGTCCGCGCCCAGACCCTGCCGCTGCAGTTGCTGTGTGACGGCAGGCCCCGGATCGCGCTGCCGGAGATTGCCCGCGTCGAGTTGGACGCGGCACCGCTCCTTGAACAGCTTCGGGGAGCCTCGGCCGATCTTGCAGCCGTGGCCGATTTCATGGAGGAGGTTTTCACGGGAAGCACGGCGCCTCAGCCGGTTTCGCCGCGCATCCGCGCCTTCCTGGTCACCTTCCTGGGATCCATCTCGGTGCACGACGGTTTCATCGAGATCATCGGCCGTCCCGACTGCGGCGGTCTGCTGCTCCAGGGTTGGTCGATGCACCTGCAGCCGGGCACGCATGATTTCGGTGTTCTGGTGGCCGGCGGGATTGAAAACCATGAGGCGGTGGTGGGCTGCTTCGAACGCCCCGACCTGCTGTCAACCGCGAGCGGCCTCGTCGCCTTCATGAAGACCGCCCGCAGTGTCGATCTTCACGCGTTGTCGCGGGTCTATTTCCGGTCGAACGGGACCTACTATCACCTGGACGTGGTCGAGTCCCGGATCACCCTGCCCGACGACGCAGCCCTCCATCTCAAGGACATGCTCGGTCGTCTGCAGGGGCCCACGCCGGCTGTCCGGGCCCTGAAGCGGGTGTGCAGGCCGCGCTTCCCGGGCCACGAAACCGTGTCGTCCCTCTCGGGGCCGGTCCGCCTGGCGCAGGACATCGCGTTGCATGCGCCCGGCGGCGGGCTGTTCGTCTCCGGCTGGCTGCTTGATCCGCGCAAGATGGTCAACATGGTGCTGCTGAAGAGCACCGGCAATTTCTATGCGCGCCTGGATCCGACCTGGGTACGGCTGCCGCGTCCCGACGTCACATCCGGATTCTCGACGGACCCGCAGTTCGCCGAATGGCTCCGGCCCTGGGAGCATCAGCACGGCTTCATTGCCTTCGTCCCCCGCCCTCGGCCGATTGCCGACGACGAGGTGCATTACCTGGAAATTACCTTCGAGGACGAAAGCTGCGCGTTTCTGCCGATCCACTTCAACGACGGCGACCCGGAAGCGCTGCTGCGGCAAATCCTGGGCGCGGTGAACATCGACGATCCGAAGATCGACCAGATTATCGGAGCCCATCTGGCGCCGCTCGTATCGGCGCTGTGCTCGGGCGCCTCTCCGGTGGTCCCCGCTTCGGTCGCCGCGTTCGGCTGTGCCACCCCGCGGCCGAAGGATGAATCGAAGATCCCTGCCCCGCCTCGCGCGTCGGTGGTGGTGCCGCTGTGTGAGGGCTGGTCGGACTTCGACATCAACCTGGCGCGCTTTTCCAGCGACCCGGACTTCGAGGACGCAGAACTCATCGTCGTGGCCCCGCGGGCCGGCGGCGATCAGATCGCCCAGGCCCTGCGGCGCTATGCTCCGTTCTACAACCTCGCCGGGACGCTCGTGCTCACCGATGAGCCGCTGGATTATCATTCGGCCCTGAACGCGGGAGGCTCAGCGGCCAGCGCCGAGCTGCTGGTGTTCCTTTCTCCCTCGGTGTTTCCGCGCGAGCGCGGCTGGCTCGGCACTCTGCTCGACGAGATCGAGAACACGCCGGAAGCCGCTGCGGTGAGCCCGACCCTGCTTTATGAGGACGATTCTGTGCGGTTTGCCGGCAGCGAGGCCACAGAGGCCGCCGATGGCGAGGCGTGCGACCGTTTCCGCGGATATGGCCACCACTGGCTTGACGGTGAAAGGGCTCAGCGGGTTCTTGCCGGAAGCACGGAGTGCTGCGTCGTTCGCAAGCAGTTGTTCCTCGAGGCGGGCGGATTCTCCCAGGAGTTTCTCTGCCCGGAATGGCGGAGCCGGGATTTTTGCCTTCGGCTGAGGGCGGCCGGAGGAGCGTTCTACTGGCTGCCCGGCCTGCGTCTCTATGCCATCGACGACGAGCACAGCGAGCCGCAGGATTATTCGATGCGGGTGCGCCGCCTGGTCGATCGCCTGGGCTTCGCCCGCAAATGGGGTGCCGCCCCGGTCACCCCAACCGCTCATCCCTGCCAACCGTTCAACACTGAGAGTAGCCCAACATGCGCGTCCTGATGCTGTCGCACGGCCACCCTGCGTTCTCGATCGGCGGAGCAGAAGTTGCCTCCTACAACCTGTTCAGTGGGCTGAACCGCATTGCCGATGTGGATTGCCACTATCTGGCGCGGGTCGGTCCGCCGGTCCAGCCGCATCGCGGCACACCGTTCATGAGCCTCCGGCAAAAGCAGAACGAAACGCTGATCTTCGCCAACGACTACGACTACTTCCGCCTGTCCAATCGGGACCTGGAAACGCTTGGCAGCGATTTCTGCCGATTCATCGACGACGTTAACCCCGACGTTGTCCACTTCCACCACTTTCTCGGCTTCGGCCTCGAAGCCATTCACGCGGTTCGCCGGGTTCGTCCGGATATCCCGATCGTCGCGACCCTTCACGAATATCTTTCCATCTGCAACAACCACGGGCAGATGGTGAAGCGGCAGAACGGTCAGCTCTGCCGGCGCGCCACCCCGGCGGAATGCGCGACCTGTTTCCCGGATATCCCGGCCGGATCCCTGCACAAGCGCGAACTGTTCATCAAGACGCTGTTCGAGGAAGTGGACATGTTCGTCTCGCCCAGCCACTTCCTGATCGATCGCTACGCCGACTGGGGACTGCCCCCAGAAAAACTGATGTTCCTCGAAAACGGCCTGGAAATCGGCGAGATCGCGCCGGCGCGGCCGCTTCCCGGAGGAAAGGGTCGGCGCAACCGCTTTGCCTACTTCGGCCAGCTCAACCAGTTCAAGGGGGTCAAGGTCCTGGTCGAGGCTGTGGCGCGGGTGCCGGCGGAGGACTGGGGAAACGACTCGGTCCTGTGCGTGTTCGGCGGCAATCTCGAGGTCCAGCCGGAAAAGTTCCAGCAGGAGTTCAAGAAGCTGGTGCAGATGGCCGGCCGGCGGGTCCGTTTCTTCGGAAGCTACCGCAGTCCCGATCTGCCGACGCTGATGCGCGAGATCGACTGGGTGGTTGTTCCGTCCACATGGTGGGAAAACTCCCCGGTGGTGATTCAGGAGGCGTTCCTGCACGGGCGCCCGATCATCTGCAGCGACATCGGCGGCATGGCGGAGAAGATCCGCAACCGCGTCGATGGCCTGCACTTCCGCGCCGGCAGTGCCGAGAGCCTGGTCGATCGGCTGGTCGAGGTCCTGCACAGCCCGGATTTGTGGGAGCGGCTGCGTGGTCGTATCCGGCGACCGCTGTCCAGCGATGCCGCGGCGGAACAGCACCTCGCCCTTTATCGCCAGTTGGTCGCGAGCCGGCGAGGCGCCACGGTGACACCGTTGCCCGCCACGGAAGCGAAGGCCGAGCCGGGCAAGGCCGCTTCTCTCGCCGCATAGGCGCGGAGCCGGGAGACAGCCGGGTCACCATCTTTGGCGAGGCGGGAACAGATGCAGCAGCGCACCGATCTTCTGCGCCAGACGCTGCGCGGATGCGCCGGCGGGGTGGCTTTCGCCGCCTTCGTCGGACTTTTCGTCAATGTCCTGTACCTGGTGCAGCCCCTTTTCTCGATCCAGGTCTACGACCGGGTCATGGGAAGCCGCAGCCTGGACACGCTGGCGATGCTCAGCATCCTCGCCGGCGTCAGCCTGATCTTCCTTGGTATTCTGGACTATGTCCGGGCGCGGGTGTTCATGATCGTCGGCGAGCAACTGGCGCGCCGGCTCAGCGCCGCGACGCTCGAAGCCGCCGTGGGCGAAAGCCTGCGTAGCCAGTCGGTGCAGGCGGCGAATGCCATGCGTGACCTGCAGGAGCTTCGCCAGTTCGTCTCCAGCGGACCCGTCAGCCTGCCGATCGACGCCGCCTTTACCCCTATTTTTCTTTTCGCACTGGTGCTGTTGCATCCCGCCTACGCGGTTGTGGCGCTGATTGGCGTCGCGGTGATGCTGGCGATGGGGCTGGCGATGGAACTGCTCGTGCGTCGCCGGGCCACCGCGGCCAATGACGCGGCACTGAAGTCGCATGCCGAAGTCGGCGCGGCGATCCGCAATGCCGAGCTGATCGAGGCCATGGGCATGCGGGCCGCCATCGTCCGCCGCTGGCAGATGGGGCAGAACCGGGCCCTGGCGCTGATCGGCATCGGCAACCAGAGCTCGAAGGCGATCACCGCGGCGTCCCGATCGCTCCGGATGAGCTTGCAGGTGGCCATGCTGGCGACCGGAGCAACGCTGGTGGTCGATCACGCGGCTTCATCCGGCAGCATGATCGCCGCCGCCATCATGACCGGACGCCTGCTCTTCCCGTTCGAACAGATGATCGAGGGGTGGCGGCAGTGGACACAGGCCCTGAGTGCGGTCCGCCGCCTGCGAGCCCTGCTGGGGGACGCCACCGCCCACCGCAGCAGCGCCCCGCTGACGGCTGAGCTGGGCCGGCTTTCGGTTGATGGTGTCACCTTCGTCCCCGCCGGCAGCGAACGGCCGGTGTTGCGCAATGTCCGCTTTGCGCTGGAGGCCGGGGATGTGCTCGGCATCGTCGGCCCCTCCGGCGCCGGCAAGTCTACCCTCGCCCGCCTGATGGTGGGTGTCTGGCGGCCGACCACGGGCGGCATCTATCTCGACGGCCACGACGTCTATGCCTGGGAACGCCAGAGCTTCGGCCGTGCGGTCGGCTACCTCCCGCAGAACGCTCTGCTGCTCGATGGCACGGTTCGCGAAAATATCGCCCGCTTCGAGGATGCGGACCCCGCCGAAGTCGTTGCCGCCGCCAGGCGGGCCGAGGTGCACGACATTATCGGGCGGCTGCCGCAGGGTTACGAGACCCGCGTCGGCGAAAGCGGCTTCGGGCTGTCGGGTGGCCAGCGGCAACGGATCGCCCTTGCCCGCGCGATGTTCGGAAACCCCAAGCTCCTGATTCTCGACGAGCCCAATTCCAACGTGGACAGCGCCGGAGAGCAGGCCCTGATGAACGCCATTCGCGAGGCCAAGAAAATGGGGACGACGGTCGTTCTTGTCGCCCATCGGCTGGCGGTGATGGCCGTGGCGGACAAGCTGCTGATGCTCCGCGACGGCTCCGTGGAACGCTTCGGGACGAGAAGCGAAGTGATGAAGGCTCTGCCGAGTCAAGCGCCGATCCGCGACGGAGATTCCAAGGTGGCGCGCTTGCCGGCCCCGGGAAAGATGGTGCGCGCATGAGTGCTTGTTCGACGACTTTTGCCGGTGTCTCTCCCGGCACCCCAGGTCCGGCTGCGGACGATGAGCCTAGCCTGCGACGGATCGTCGTCATCGGTCTCGTGGCGATCGTTGCCGGCTTCGGCGGCTTCGGCAGCTGGGCCTTGCTGGCGCGATTGAACAGCGCGGCTTTGGCTCCCGGCGTCGTTGTCGTCGACAGTCATCGCAAGACCGTTCAGCATCTGGAAGGCGGGATCCTCCGCGAACTGCTGGTGCAGGAAGGCGAACTGGTGCGCAACGGGCAGCCGCTGGCGCTGCTCGACACCACCCAGGCCGAGGCGCAATTCGGCCAGCTGACCAGCCAGCAGATGACGTTGCGGGCGCGGATCGGCCGGCTCCGCGCCGAACAGGAGAACCAGCGGACGTTCACGGTCCCGCCGGAGCTGGCGGACCGCCTAGATGAGCCGCTCGTCGCAGAGGCGGTCGAGGCGCAACGCCGGCTGTTCGAAGCACGCTGGCGCGCCTACGACAGCGCGTCAGCGATCGTCACCAAGCGGATCCAGCAGTTTCGCGAACAGATCACGTCGGCGCAGTCGCAGCTGCAGGCCGTCGAGAAACGCCTTTCGCTGGTCCAGGAAGACTTGCGCAACGCCACTTTCCTGTTCGACCGCGGTTACGAAAAGCGGACGCGCCTGCTGGAGCTGCAACGGAACGTCGAGGAACTGAACGGACAAGCGAGCCAGCAGCGCGGTGTCATCGCGCAGGCTCAGCAGAGCATCGCCGGATCCGAAATGGAAATCGTGAACCTGGGGGACGCCCGGCACGCCGAAGTTGCCAGGGACCTGGAAGACTCCCGGGCCCAGGAAGTGGATCTGGCGGACCGGATCAGGGCGGCGCGCGACGTGCTGGATCGCCGCGAGATCCTGGCACCCCAGGAGGGGATTGTGACCGACATCCGTCTGGTCACCCCCGGAGGCGTGATCGGACCCGGGCAGCCGCTGATGGACATCGTCCCGATGGACGATCCGCTGATCATTGAAGCCCGCGTGCATCCCGACGACATCGACGTCGTCCACGCCGGGCTGGCTGCGGACGTGCACCTGACCGCGTTCAAGCGCAGCTCGACCCCGCCCGTCGAAGGCGTCGTCACTTACGTGTCGGCCGACATGCTGAGCGATCCCCGCGACGGCACCAAGTACTTCCTGGCGCGGGTCAAACCGTCGGCGGATGCCCTGGCAAACCTGCGGGGGGTGACGCTGTCGCCGGGGATGCCGGCCGACGTGATGATTGTGACGGGGGAGCGGAAAGCCTTCGAGTATTTCATCGAGCCGCTGCGCCAGCGTATGCGCCACGCATTCCGGGAGGACTGAAGCGTCGGTTCAATGAAAGCGGGCCGGCTGTTCACTCAGCCGAATACTGCGAACAACCCGAGCAGAAGCGACGCGCCGGAAACGACACCGAGGCCGGACACAAGCAGCATCAGCATCCGATCGGAGCGCCGCGCGGAACCGGAGGTCGCCCCTCCTTCCCGCAAGGCAGCGCAAATCGTGTCCACGCGCGTTTGCAGGACATCGATCGAATCGACCAGCGTGAACAACTGTTCGCGCCACGTCTGGCTGTCGGCTGCGGCGCCGGAGTCCTGGACTGCGGCCTGAGCGGCCGCCTTGGCGGCGACGGCATCGCGCAGGTCCGCCCGGCAGCGGCCGAAGCCCTGAACCACGGATTTCTCGAGGGCGGCGATGGCACTCAGCACCGCTTCGACGTCGCTTGGAGGTCGGGTCGACGACGGCGCGGCGCCTTCTGCCACATCGCCTCCTTTCGCCGCAGCCCGGCGTATCCGATTGACCAGCGGGACCCACGGCTCACCAGCCTGGGCACGGGCATGGACAGTCACCTGCGTTTTCTGCTCAGCACTCAACGTACAGTCGAGAACCGCTTCGAAGGCATGGCGCCCTTCGGACAGGCCGGCCTTGGCGAGATCCCCGCGGAAGCGATCGGCCCGCACCGCCGCCAGCGTCTGGTCCCCGATCCGAATTTCAACGTCGACGGGATCGTTGGGACGGCTGCGGCACCAGGCCCAGCCGAACACGCGGCGATCCTGGACGCCCTCGATATAGCCCTCGACCGCGCCAGCCAGTGCGAGTGCAGCCGGCGCGGGACGGTCGGATGCAGCTGGCCGGGAGGCGTTTGCCTCGCCGGCATCCACTCGGATCGTGCCCCGATCGGAAGGCGTTTGAAGCTGCTCGACCATTGTCCCACTCGCCGCTGTGCCGAAGTGCTAAGATCCGACCATCTGCAAACCTGCGCGCCCCTGGACCGGCGAAAGCACCGCCTGAAGATCGTGCGCAGAGAGAGGCTTCGGGCAGTATTCCTTGATCTGCCTGCTGCCGATGAGGTCTTCGAGCTGATCCAGCGACTCGCCGATCCGATCGAAGGGGACCTGAAAGCAGTCATAAAGCGAGTAACGCCACCACTGCAGCGCCAGCAGGCGCTCGATGGTCTTCTCGTCGAAGCGGAAGCGCTTGATCTGCGCCGGCATGCCGGCAACGATCGCGTAGGGAGGCACGTCCTTGACGACGACCGACCGCGCGCCGACGATGCACCCGGTGCCCAGGGTTACGCCCGAGCGGATGAAGGCGCCCTGACCAATCCATACGTCGTGACCCAGCGTCGTGACCGGCCGGCTCTTCTTGAAGTGCTTGACATTGGCGCGAACGAAATCGACGCGATCGGGCCGGCAGAACTCGTCCCAGCCGTGGACCACCGGATAATGGGCGATGCGCGAGCAGGTCAGCCAATCCGTCGGATGCTCATAGGCGCCGATGTGGACTTCCGGGGCGATGGCACAGTAGCGACCGATCTTCACGCCGCCGATCCGGCCGCCGCTGATCGATGTGAATGCGCCCACCTGCAGCAGCGTCGGGTTTTCCACCTGCGCCAGGATGGCCACCGGCGGCTCAAAAAACGACTCGCTGTCGAGCTGGTGACCGCTGACCATCGTCGGCATTTTGCAGCCCAGCGGCAGCAGCTTCTCCTCAGACCGACCAGTGAACGGGATTTCAACAAAGGTCATTGTGGAGCCGTCCTCCGCTGTTTGGGCTGGAATCAGACGCCCGGCACTGGCCCTGCGTCGAGCGGGCAATGCCGATCCTGCGGGGTTGATCCTAGCAACCATTGGTTAACGGTTCGCGAACGCCGGTCCGTTGCCGGCATTAACGCCCCGGCAAGTCGGTCATGCTGAAATCGCCGAATGAGCGCTCCTTTCCGCCTGCTCCTAGCCCTTCTTCTCTTGTCTTGCGCTGGAACCGAAGCTTCGGCCGCTCGGTACGATGTCGCCGGCGACGCCGAGACCGTCTTCGCGTGGCAGTCGCAGCGCTGCGATGCCCAGGACATTCCCGACGCGCCGGCCCGGGCCTTTCGCAATGCCGCCGGAACCGTCCACCTGTTCGCTCCGCATTTTGTCAACCGAGCTTTAATCGGCCCGACTCTGGATAACGTGGCGCCCAAGTGCCGCATCGCCTTCGCAGCCAGCGGGAACGACGATCCGGCGGCCTTCGACGATCGGCTCTGGTTGACTTCGTTTGAGACGATCGATGGAACCGTGATCCATGCCTTGGCTCACGCCGAGTACCATGGCCATCGGCGACCCGGATGTGTGGGCGGCCGCTACATGGACTGCTGGTGGAACGCCGTCGTCCAGCTCGTCTCGCGCGATGGAGGTGCCAGCTTTCAGCGAGTTGGTGGCAAGGGTGACGTGGTTGCTGCGTCTCCTTATGTCTACGATGGGAAACAGGGACATCCCACCGGATACTTCAGCCCGAGCAACATCATCGAGCTGGAACGCTATCATTACGTTTTCATCTTCGCCGCGGCGCAGGGACTGCAGCGGCGGGGCGCCTGCCTCCTGCGCACCGACCGGATCGCCGACCCGCAGCGCTGGCGCGCCTGGGACGGCAAAGATTTCTCCGTGCGCCTGATCGGCGCCTATGCCGGCGCAGACCAACCGCCGCAAGACCGCGTCTGTGCTCCCCTCGCCGGCGTTCCGTCAACGCTGACCAGCGTGACACAGCAGCCCGACGGCAGCTTCACCGGCCTATTTGCCGCTTCGCGCCCCCTGGTTCCCGGAGGTCGCCCGGTAACCGGCATCTACGCCGTCCGCTCAGGGGATCTGCTGCACTGGAGCGAACCGAGCCTGCTGCTCGCCGTGCCGATGATGTTCGATTTTCCCTGCGACACTCCGTCGGTTTATGCCTATCCGTCGCTGCTTGATCCCGACAGCCCGTCGCCGACCTTCACCACCACCGGCGCCCACCCCTACCTCTATCTGACGCGGTTCAACGTGCGCGACTGCAAGCTTGGCATGAACCGCGACCTGGTGCGCTTTCCCGTGGTCATCCAGGAGGAACCGGCGTCGGCCGGGGTCGCCCAGTAGGAACGCAACTTGTTTTTCGACGAAGCCAGTAGCGTTTGCGAGGGATTCAGCCTGTCGTTTGATCAGAGACTCGCCTGGTGTTCAGGCGGCTCACATGAACAGGTTTGCTGAAATTTGGTGAGCCTAGGAAGCGTTGTTGCTGCTTCGACAATCAAGCACGGGATATCGCCATCCCGCGAGCTTCAGGCTGGCCTACGTGCGCGCGACGCGTGATAGTGTTGCAAAGCACGTGGGGCAAATTGGGTGCGGCATGGCTGACAAAGAATCGGCTGAGGTATCGAACGGGACGGGCAAGCCGCCGTCACCAAAAGAGTCGAAGCGCAGTAGTCGTCAAGGTTCGCCCAAGTCTCGCGGGCGGACGCGGTTCCCCGTTGTCGGCATCGGTGCCTCAGCCGGGGGGCTCGAGGCGTTCGAGCAGTTCTTCACCAGCATGCCGCCCGACAGCGGGATGGCGTTCGTTCTCGTGCAGCATCTCGATCCCACCCACAAGAGCATCCTTACGGATTTGATCCAGCGGTACACGCGGATGAGCGTCGTCTCGGTTGAAGACGGCATAGCGATAGAGCGGAACTGGGTCTACATCATCCCCCCTGACCGCGATATGGCCGTCTATGACGGCCGGCTGCACTTGATGGCGCCCAGCGCACCGCGCGGGCAGCGACACCCGATCGACTTCTTTTTCCGCTCACTCTCCCAGGATGAAGGCGATCGCGCGATCTGCATCATTCTTTCCGGAACGGGAAGCGATGGATCGCTCGGTATGCGTGAGATCAAGGGCGAAGGCGGCATGGTCATGGCGCAGGACCCGATGTCAGCGAAGTATGACGGGATGCCGCGAAGCGCGATTGCCACAGGCCTCGTCGACTTCATCCTGCCCCCCGAGGAGATGCCGAAGCAGCTGATCGAATTTGCCCAGAGGGCCTACGCGACACCGGTCAAGACAGAGGGGACGACGGAACCGCCGGAAGCGGACGAGGTCGAGAAGATCCTTATTCTCCTCCGCGGCCAAACCGGTCACGACTTCTCGTACTATAAGCCAACCACCATTGTCCGCCGTATCAAGCGACGCATGGCCGTCAATCAGCTTGAGCGGATGGACGACTACCTCCGATTTGTCCGGGAGAAACCAAAGGAAGCGGACACGCTGTTCCGGGAGCTTCTGATTGGCGTGACCAATTTCTTCCGCGACCCCGACGCTTTCGCTGCGCTGACCAAACATGTGATCCGCCCGATAGCGGACTCCAAATCGCGCAGCACCCCAATCCGGGTCTGGGTGCCCGGGTGCTCAACCGGGGAGGAGGCATACTCCATCGCCATTCTGTTCAGGGAATATCTTGAGGATACCCAACAGGACCGGAAAGTTCAGATCTTCGCGACGGACATCGATGCCAATGCCATTGAAGCGGCGCGTCCCGGTATCTATCCGGAAAGCATCGCCGCCGACGTTCCACCCCACTTTCTGCGGCGGTTTTTCCGCCGGCACGGAATCAGCTACGAAGTGGATCGTGTCACTCGCGACATGTTGGTGTTCGCCGTTCAAAGCGTGATCAAGGATCCACCATTTTCAAAGATTGATCTTATCAGTTGTCGCAACCTGTTGATTTACATGAAGTCAGACCTGCAAAAGCAGGTCGTGCCGCTGTTTCACTATGCCCTGTCCGAGGGTGGCTATCTCTTTCTCGGTAGCTCGGAAACCGTTGGCGACCACACCGAATTGTTCGAAGAAGTTGATCGCAAATGGAAAATCTTCAAACGGAGAGGCGGCGAGCCCCACTGGTACCGCGGCATCGAGCCGCATGTGCAGGCATTTTTGTCCTCGCGAGAGATGATCTCCACTCGCCTTCATGACGCATCGCGACCAGACAAACGGATTAGTCTGCGCGAAATGACCGAAAAGAAACTTTTAAAGGAATATGCACCGACATGCATCATTACCAATGAAAAATATGAGATTCTTTATACTCATGGCAAGACTACGTCGTTTTTGGAGGTCCCTACAGGAGAAGCCAACTGGACGCTGCTCCGCATGGCCCAGCCTTCATTGCGTCTTGAATTAACCAACGCTCTTCGCAGAGCTGTAGATAAGAAGGAGGCCGTCCGAGTATCTCGGCTGAGGCTGAGCACCGATAAAGGATATCGCCTGATCGATCTAGCGGTTGAACCGATTTTCGACCCGCCCGCGATGCAGGGACTCGTCGCCGTTGTTATTCAGGAACTTCCGCCGGACGAAGACGTGCACGCCAATGTGGTGGTCGCATCTTCGCCCGACGAGAATCAACGCTTTGCCGAACTAGAGCGTGAGCTCAAGGCAACGAAGGATTATCTACAAGCCACGATTGAACAACTCGAATCGTCAAATGAAGAATTAACCTCAACAAACGAGGAAATGCAATCTTCGAACGAAGAGCTGCAAAGCACAAATCAGGAATTACAGACATCCAAGGAAGAACTTCAGTCAATGAATGAGGAGCTTGCGACAGTAAATTCTGAAATAGAAACGAAGATAGAGGCGCTTTCTAAAGCAAATAATGATCTCAGTAACGTGATGGCGAGCACAAAAATCGCAATTATCTTCCTTGATTTGCGGCTTCGCATACAAAGATTCACGCCTGCTGCTTCCGATATCATCAATATAATTGACACCGATGTTGGGCGCCCGCTCGAACATATCGCCCATAATCTTGAATATGGCACTTTAATCTCTGATGCAGAGAACGTATTGAACAACCTCGTTGAGGTGGAAAAGGAAATTTTGGCACGTGATGGAAAGTGGTTCTTGGTCCGGGTCCGTCCCTATAAAATAGGGGATAACGTTGTGGATGGCGTCGTCATGACATTCACCAATATATCTGAGCAGAAGAAGGTTCAGGAAGACCTTGCCAAGCTTGCTACAGTTGCAGACAACTCTCCTAATTCTGTTATTATTACTGACTCAGGCGGTATTATTGAATATGTGAATCGTTACTTCACAGATATTTCGGGTTACACTCCTGAGGAGGCGATTGGCCGCTCGGTCAACATCATTCGGTCGGAGAATATGGATACTGGTATTTTTAAGGAAATGTGGAATGTGATCAAAACGGGGGCGACGTGGAGCGGCGAACTGCAGAACAAGCGTAAGGATGGCTCCTACTACTGGGACAAAGTGTCCATCTCGCCACTCGTGAACGACAGCGGCCAGATTACCCATTTCGTCGGCATCCAAACGAGGCTGGATTCCGCTCTTACGGGCGGGCTGAATGCCCAGGACGCAAGCTGAACGGGCATCATCGGCAAGGTTATTCTATTGAGACCATCAGACGAGGCCCTCCACGAGATTCTGATTGAATTTGCCCCGTATGGGCCTACTTATATGGGGCGTTGAGTACAGGCCTCAGTTGCCGGATGTCATTCAGCGCGATATCCGTGCGGCAAATGCAGAATCCGGCGAATGTCGAGTTACGACGAAAAGCAGGTTCCGCACTGGTATACGGACCTGCGGCAGCGGGCCGAGGCGCTTTTGACGGCGCAGGGCGCTGCCGAGCTCGAAGTCCTTTCGACCGACCTCTGCCGGTTAATTCACGACCTGCACGTCAGCCAGCTCGAGCTGGAAATGCAGAATGAGGAGCTGCGCCAAGCCTACGCGGACCTGCAGACGGTGCGGGATAAGTACACGGATCTCTATGATTTCGCGCCTGTCGCTTACCTGACTCTCGACGAAAATGGGTTCGTCTGTGAGATCAACCTGGCGGGGAGCGCGCTGCTCGGGGTCAGCAAGACCGACATTGCCGGCAAGCTCCTAGTGATGTGGATTGCCCCCCCCGACCGGGACGCCTTTCGGACGCTACGGCGAAGGGTGATGCGCTCCGGTGAGACCTGCGCCGCCGAAATGCGGTTCGCGCGTGCAGACGGCGAGATCGTCTACGCGCGCGTGGAGGCTCTTGCTCTTCGTAACAAGATTGGCCATTTGACTCACGCACGGATCATTCTCCACGATTTGACCCAGCGTAAGCAGGTGGAAGACGCGCTCTTCCAGGAGAAGGAACGCCTGCAAATTACGCTTCAATCGATCGGCGATGCGGTGATCACGACGGACCTGAACGGGAACGTCGAATTCCTCAATCCGACCGCTGAGATGTTGACTGGTTGGACCCTTGAAACGGCAATCGGCCAACCCTTGGAGGCGATTTTCCATATCGTTGATGAACAAACGAGAAAACCCGTTGCCAACCCGGTGCGGAGATGCCTGCGCCAGGGCGAGGTCGTTGGCCTCGGCAGCCACGCCCTCCTTGTGAGCCGCATCGGCCGCGAGTTCTCGATACAGGATTCGGCAGCGCCGATCCGCGATTGTCAGCGAAACATTGTCGGCGCTGTTCTTGTCTTTCAGGACGTCACCGAAGCCCGCAAGCTCTCCCAGCAGGTCGCGCATCAAGCCAGCCATGATCCGCTGACAGGACTCATTAATCGCCGTGAATTCGAAAAACGTCTCGACCGAGCCTTCAACAGCGCGAAGCTTCAAGCAAGCGAGCACGTCCTATGCTTCGTCGATCTGGATGCGTTCAAGATCGTAAATGACTCGGCTGGCCATACCGCCGGCGACGAATTGTTGAAGCAAATCGCATCCCTGCTGTCGCGATATGGCCGCTCTCGCGACTCGCTGGCCCGGATCGGGGGCGACGAGTTCTGCCTGTTGTTGGAAAATTGCAATATGGATCAGGGATTGGTCGTCGCCGAACGCATGGTTGACGCCGTCCGCGGTTATCGCTTCGCCTGGGAAAGTCGAATCTTCAACGTGGGAGCTAGTATCGGCCTGATTGAAATTGACCGCGATGCTCAAAGTGTTCGTCAAATACTAACAGACGCCGATGTCGCTTGCTATACAGCAAAAGATCTCGGGCGTAATCGGGTCTATCCTTATCACAAGTCGGGCAGAAGAGAGCATAATCGCCCTTCAGCGCAAGTTCATATCAACTTCCTCCAGAAGGCCCTCGAGGAAAATCTGTTTTGTTTATTTTGTCAGCCAATCCGAGCGCTTGGCGCGCGTGCACAAACATTCTCCATGTATGAGGTATTACTCCGCATGCTCGGGGATCACGGGACCTTGATCAAACCCGAAGGGTTCATCCCCATCGCCGAACGCTATGGCATCATGCCCTCGATCGATCGCTGGATGATCCGCGAGACGTTTCGCCAGGCAGCGGACTTGATTGGCAACGGAAAGGAGCAGACGCTCACAATCAATCTGTCCGGCCATACGATCAATGACGAGTCGTTGTTCGAATACATTTTCAGAGAGCTGGACGACAGCAGATTTGACGTCAATCAATTGTGTATCGAGATTACAGAAACGGCCGCCATTCAGAATTTTAGTCATACTGCCGAGCTTATTCAGGCGCTTCGCCACCGAGGGTGCCGCTTCGCCCTTGACGATTTTGGCAAGGGCGTTTCGTCGATGACCTATCTTAAGCATTTGAGCGTCGATTATTTGAAGATCGACGGCAGTTTTGTCGTGAACATGGCGGATAATCGCATTGATCAGACGATGGTTGCCGCGATGAACGAAATGGCACACGCCTTGGGTCTTGAAACCGTCGCTGAATGCGCAGAAAGCTCCAGAGTGGTCGAGCAACTGTCCAGCATGGGTGTCGACTACGTGCAAGGCTTCGCCGTAGGCGTGCCAAGACCGATTGAAACCTTGAAGGCCGGGGCGGTCGTATCCCAGGAATCGATCACCGACCGCTCGATAGCGGAGATGACGGCGTCTTCCCATTGGCTTCCCGAATAACCGTCGTTGGAATGATGACGGTGCGGTGAGCATGCCCCGAAGGTTCGGGAATCACGAGGGGAGCTTTCGCGCGCAAGCCGCGCGTTCAGATACGACCCGCCGAGGCGGCGATCCGTTCTGCCGCCTCGAGGTCTTGAGGTGCGTTGATGTTGAAGAACGGATCGGTGGGCGTGTGGGCGAAGATGACCCGTTCGGCGTCGAGCGCGGCCATCAGAGCGTGCAGGCTGATGTTCGGCTGGCCATCGAACATCTGGCGGAGGGCTTGGCGCGACTTGGGCGCCCAGAGGGCGACGATCGGATGGTCGCGCTCCGTTGTCGCCGCGTAGGCGATGCCTGCTTCGGTCACAGCGAGCGCCGTCGACAGGCGGGACACCAAGTCGACCGGGAGAAACGGAGTATCGACCGGCACGCTGAGAAGGCACGAATGCTGGTCGCCGCTGTTCTCCAGCGCGGCGAATGCGCTCGTCAACCCGATGAGCGGACCGGTGGCCGGGGCCGTCCGCGGAGCATCGCCACAGAGCCCTGCGCCATACATTCGATAGCGGCCGTCGGCGCTGTTGGTATTGATCAGCACTTCACCGACCTGCGGGGCTATCCGGGCGATAACATGCTCGATCAGCGGTCGTTGCCGCAGTTCAAGAAAGCTCTTGTCGACACCGCCGAACCGCCGCCCGCTGCCGCCGGCGAGGATGACCCCCACCGGCAGCGGTGACACACCCGACCTCAGGGGCACAGGGCACCGGCAAAGGTCAGGTAGGTCAGGCGATCGCCAGGAACGACGCGGGCGACCTCGGCGCCAACCATGGCCACACCGTCCCCCTCGACAAGCGGACGCAATCGCGCCGAGCCGCCCCGTCCCAGCTTCTCGACGAGTGGCAGTCCGTCGGCGTCATGACCGACGTGGCGCACCGGAAAGAACTCGTCACGCCCGGTCTTCCGCTGCCATTGGAACGCCGCCCTTGCAGGCCCGCCGAAGGGAGCCGCGACGGGACGTTGGCCAGTCAGCGCCTGAACCGCCGGCCGACCGAGGACGAGGAAGGCGACGAAGGCGGCGAAGGCATTTCCCGGCAGGGCGAGCCAGGCCGCGTTGCCGATCTCACCCAGCATCGCCGGCTTGCCCGGCTTGATGGCCATCCAGAGCCGCTCGCGGCGCCGGCATTCGCTTGCGATCAGCCGGCCGACATGGTCCTCATCGCCGACCGAAACCGCGCCCGTCGACACGATCAGATCGTGTTCCTGTCCTGCCTCCCGCACCACGGATGCGAGGCGGTGCGGATCGTCTGGCAGAATACCAAGATCGGTCACCGCCGCACCGGCGGCGCAGAGCAGCGATGCGACCATCGGCCGGTTGCTGTCGAAAATCGTCGCTGGTGGCAGCGGTGAGCCGGTCGCGCGCAGTTCGTCGCCGGTTGAGAACACAGCGGCGCGCAGGCGGCGTTGCACCCAAAGCTCCGGCAGGCCGACCGCGGCCGCGAGTGCCACATGCCGCGCATCCAGGCGGACACCGGCGGTCAGAAGATCGTCACCCGAGGCCACATCTTCGCCGCGGTAGCGCACGTTGAGGCCGGGTTTGGGCTGAACGGTGACGATGACGCGGTCCGGCAGCACCCGGCAATGCTCCTGCATCACCACCGCGTCGAATCCCGCGGGCATCGCTGCGCCGGTGAAGATGCGTACCGTCCCCCTGGCCGGCGGGATGTCAGGTGCGCTCTCGCCGGCGACGATGCGGTTGAGGAGCGGCAGCGTGAATGGTGGCGAGCGGTGGCCGAGGGTGCGGGTTGCGACGGCATAGCCGTCGACGGCGGCGTTATCGAACACCGGCAGCGGTACGACCGCCTTTACCGGCTGGGCGAGCACCCGGCCCGTCGCCGCAGCGAGGGGGACGCATTCGACGCCGGCGATGGGCGTAACGAAGGCGCGGACGTGTGTCTGCGCCTCGGCCAGCGACAGGAGGGATCGGCTGGTTGCGCAGGGATCGGCGCTCACGGACGGCGGATCACAGGGGGAGGGCTTTTGACGTGTCGGCTAAGGAGGAACCGGCGACGAACGCCTGGTCGCGCGGGCCGTCTGCGAGCCGTGGCGAAGGTTCATGCCAGACCGTCACGCGTGCGCCGGCGTCCGGTTGCGGCCGCACCGGCGCCAGCTCGGCGATCGAGCCGATGCTGAGGAACCCGACGATAATTTCGTCGGAATCCACGCCGAGGCAGCGTCGGACCAGCGGATCGCGGGCCTTCTCGCCGCTGAGGAGACTGGCGCCATAGCCGAGGCCGTGGGCGGCAAGCAGCAGGTTCTGCACCGCGGCGCCGACGGCGATCAGTTGCTCGTAGGGCGGGACTCCGGGGATGTCAGGGCGCGGCCGGGCACAGACGACGAGCAGCACCGGTGCGTTCAGCGCCTTGTCCCGGTCGCGTTGGAGCATCGCGGGCGTGGCATCGGGGGAGCGCAAGCGTCTCGCCGCAACGAAGACCTCGGCAAGCTGTTCACGTCCGTCATCGGCGATCTGAATGATCCGCCACGGACGTAATCCGCCGTGGTCGGGGGCAGTCAGCGCCGCCGCCACCATCGCCTCGACTTCCGCCGTTGTCGGTCCCGGCGATCGGAGACGCCTTGGCGCGATCGAGTGACGCGAGGTGATCAGCGCGAGCCGATCGCCCAGGGCCTGCTCAGGCAGCATCGCGCGTCGCCTCGCTGGCGATGATCTTGCGCAGTTCCGGAATGCAAGAGCCGCAGTTGGTACCGGCGCGAACCGCGGCACCGATCGCTTCGACTGTCTGGCAACCCTCGACAGCCACGGCGTGGGCGATCCGGTTGCGGCCGACAGCAAAGCAGGCACAAATCAGCGGTCCCTCGTCGGCGGCGCCGTCGATCGCCCGGCCGGCAAGCAGGGCGCGGCGGCTCCCCGCATCGAGGCTTGCCTCCTTGAGGAGCCCGGCGAGCCAGTCCCAGCCCGGCAACGTTCCGCCTTCGGCGGCCACGAAGACGCAACCAGCGAACCGCCTGTCGTCGAGGAAGGCGGCGCGATAGCTGTTCGCCTGCGGATCGGAGAACTGCAACAGATGGCCGGGGTCGGTGGCAAGCAAGGCTGCCGTCCACGCCGCCCATGACGGCTGCGGCATCTCGGCAAAGGCGACGCGATAGAGCCAGCCGCCGTCGAGGCGCACCCGCACCCAGAACGGCGCCGGTACCAGCATCGGCTTGTCTGTCAGGATAAACCCTTCGAAGGCAAACGCCGCGGGTTCGAGGACACAGCCGGTCGCCTTACTATCCGGCTGCCCCGAAATGGGATCGGTGACGCCATGCACGACGGCGCCGACGCGGCCATTGCTGGTGTTCTCGGCGCTCCAGTGGATGGGAGCGAAGACGGACCCTGGCCGCTGCCCGGTATTGACCACGACCCGCAGAATCGCCTTGCCATGGCGGGAGCGCACGCGGGCCAGTCGCCCGTCGATCACGCCAAAGCGCTTGGCGTCGTCCGGGTGGACCTCGACATAGGGCTCGGCGATGTGCTGTGCCAAGCGCGGTGTCTTGCCGCTGCGCGTCATCGTATGCCACTGATCGCGGATACGCCCGGTGTTGAACCGCAACGGATAGGCGGCTCCTTCCGCACCGGTTTCGCCAGTAGGGGCGTCAACCGCAACAAAGCGGCCGCGACGGTTGCTGGTAAAAAAGCCGCCGGCGGCAAAAAAGCGCGATGGCGCAGTCGTCGCCTCGCAGCCTGCTCGCTGCGGCCATTGCAGTGGAGCCAGGGCGTCGTATTCGGCCTTCGACAGTGTTGCGACGGCGCCGAGATCGAAATCGCGATCGCCGGCATTCTCGAACGCGGAAAGGGCAGCGTGCTCGGCAAAGATATCTGCCACCGAGCGAAAGGCGAACGCCTCTCCGTAACCCATCCGCTTTGCCACCTCGCAAATGATCCACCAGTCGGGCCTGGCCTCGCCGGGAGGGGCGAGGAAGGTGCGCTGGCGGCTGATCCGCCGTTCTGAATTGGTAACGGTGCCGTCCTTCTCCCCCCAGCCGCAGGCGGGCAGACGGATCGGCGCGCGGGCAACCGTATCGGCGCCAAGGACATTGTCGGAGGCGACAAACAGCTCAAGCCGGTCGAGGCCGGCCAGCACTGCATCGGCGCGCGGCATGCTTACCACCGGGTTGGTTGCCATGACCCACAACCCCTTGATGCGACCATCGGCAACCGCGTTGAACATGTCAACCGCCTTAAGTCCTTCGCGTGTCGCCATGGCCGGCGCTTGCCAGAAGCGGCCCACCCGATCGACGGACGTCGCATCGAAGCTCATATGCGCGGCCAGCTGGTTGGCAAGGCCGCCCACCTCGCGGCCGCCCATGGCGTTCGGCTGGCCGGTGAGCGAGAAGGGAGCAGCGCCCGGCTTGCCGATGCGGCCGGTAGCAAGGTGGCAGTTGATGATGGCATTGACCTTGTCGGTCCCGGCGGCCGACTGGTTGACCCCCTGCGAGTAACAGGTGACCACCCGCTCGGTCTCTGCAAACCAGTTGAAGAACCGGTCGACCTCGTCGGCAGCGACACCGCAGGCGCGGGCCGTCGCGACCACGTCGGGGCTCGTCTGCTGCGCCGCTGCCAGAGCCTCGGCGAAGCCTTCGGTGTGCGCGTCGATGTAGCGGCGATCGATCCGCCCCCGCCGCACCAGATCGACGAGCAGGCCATTGAACAGGATCGAGTCACTGCCGCCCCGCACCGATAGGTGCAGGTCTGCCTCCTCGCCGGTGGCGGTGCGACGGGGATCGATGTTGACGATGCGCGCTTGGCGATTGGCCCGGTTGCGCACCATGCGCTGGAACAGTACCGGATGGCACCAGGCGGCGTTGGAGCCGACGAGGACGATCAGGTCGGCTTCCTCCAGATCCTGGTAACAGCCGGGGACGATGTCGGCGCCAAACGCCCGCTTGTGGCCGGCGACCGACGATGACATGCACAGCCGCGAGTTGGTATCGATGTTGGCCGAGCCGATGAAGCCCTTCATCAGCTTGTTCGCCACGTAATAGTCCTCGGTCAGCAGCTGGCCGGAGACGTAGAAGGCAACCGCGTCCGGGCCATCGCGCTCGATGATGCGGGTGAAGCCAGCGGCGACCTCCGACAGGGCTTCCTCCCATGCGACCCGGCGGTCGCCCATCATCGGGTAGAGCAGCCGGTCGTCGAGGGCGAGCGTTTCCCCGAGGGCAGAGCCTTTCGAGCACAATCGGCCGAGGTTCGCCGGATGCTCGGGATCGCCTCGGACCTGCCAGTTGCCCGCATCGTCGACGGTTGGCAAGACGCCGCAGCCGACGCCGCAGTAGGGACAGGTGGTGCGGACCGGCGGTACCGCCGCAAGGTCCATCAGTAAACGTCCTTGCGGTAGCGCCCGGCGGCGGTCAGGGCGGCGATATAGGCTCGGGCGCCGTCCTCACTCTTGCCGCCATGCTCGGCAACGACGCGGAGCAGCGCCTTGTCGACGTCCGGCGCCATCCGCTTGGCGTCGCCGCAGACGTAGAACCAGGCACCGTCCTCCAGCCAGCGGTAAAGCTCGGCCCCCTCCTCCACCATCCGGTCCTGGACGTAGATCTTGCGCTCCTGATCGCGTGAGAACGCGGTCGACAACCGGGTGAGCACGCCGGCCTGCTTCAGCTCAGTGAATTCGTCTTTGTAGAAGAAGTCGCACGCCTCGCGCTGATGGCCAAAGAACAGCCACGCTGGGCCGTGCCCGTGGGTTGCCCGACGCTCGTGCAGGAACGAACGGAAGGGTGCGATGCCGGTGCCGGGGCCGCACATGATGATCGGCGTTGCCGGATCAGCCGGCAGGCCGAACCCGTGTGAGGCCTGGACGTAGACGGGCAGCCGGGCGCCCGGCGCCAGCCGGTCGGCGAGGAAGGTCGAGGCGACGCCCCTGCGTTCCCGGTCCCTGAACCGCCAGCGGACGATATCGACGGTGAGCGCCAGCTTGCCTGGTGTCGCTTTCGGGCTCGACGAGATCGAGTAGAGCCGCGGCTGCAGCGGATCGAGTGCCGCCAGCAGCGCCCGGGGCGCCGGAGTCAGGGTGGGGAACTTCTCCAGCGCCGCCAGGACGTCAAGGCAGTCCAGGTCGCCGTCGGGATCGTCGCCCTGGGACATCGCCATCAGCTTCGCGCGCTGGGCAGCATCGGTGGCAAGCGTCGCCAGCAGCTCGAACAGAGCGTCGGGGGCGGGCCACAGTGCGACGTCCTCGATCAGCGCGTCGCGCAAGGTCCGGCTGTGACCATTGCCGTCGCCGACCTGGGTCTCGGCATCGCAGCCGAGTTGGCGGGTGATCCCATCGGCCAGCTCCGGATCGTTGGCCGGCACGATGCCGAAGCTGTCGCCCGGCCGGTAATCGAGCCCGGTCCCGTCCAGGTCGAAGTCGACGTGCCGTGTTTCCTTCTCCGAGCCCACGGCGTTGAGCAGCCGGGTGCCGAGGAAGATGGCGAGCACGGGGTTCTCCCGCGACCGGCCGGGAGCGCGATCCTCAGGCTTGCCCGCCAGTGCCGGCGCTGCCGCCGGCGCAGGGGCGGATGCGGCTGCCGCGCCGATCTCGGCATGGAGCGACTTCAGCATCCGCGACGTCTCCTTGCCGCCGGGGACACAAAGGTTGAGGCGCTTCTCGTCACCGAGGAACAGCTTGTTGGAATAATCCTCACATGTGTAGCCGCACTGGCCGCAGTCCTGTTGCGCCATCGCGGCCATCATCCGCCGGCGGACGGGGCGTCCCTCCGCCAGTTTCATCCGCTCGGCCATCGGCATTGTCTGGTCGTGCCAGGGGGCCTCGCCGTCGTCGCCATCGGCGAGCGGACCGGCTGGTGCTTCGAGGGCAGTTGGAGCACCGATCGCGGGTGCGTCGTTCATATTCGCCGCGACGATTGCCCTGTCGCCGTCGAGGCTGAGAAGTCCGGCGAAAAAACCATCCAGCCAAGCCCGCTGCTCGGACGAGAACGGTGCGTTTTCCGGAAGCATGGGAGCGAACATCTATGCGGCCTCCGCTTCGACCAGAGCCTGCAACTGCGCGACGTCGGTGCGCGCGGTAAACTGCTGGAAGGTCTCGCCCGGCCCCTGACGATGCGCGAGGTAGACCTTCACCATGCGTTCGATCAGCGCCGGCACGTCTTCCGCCTTGACGTCCTTGCGGAATTCCCGGGCGAGCGCGGCATCGGTGGCGTAGCCGCCGCCGACGTAGAGGTGGTAGCCCTCGACCGTCTCCTCCCCTTCCTCGTCGATGGCGACACGGGCACCGAGCAGGCCGATGTCGCCGATGTAGTGCTGGGCGCAGGAGTGGTGGCAGCCGGTGAGATGAATGTTCAGCGGCGTATCGACGGCGACCGTTTCATCCAGGTGATCGGCGATCGCCTTGCCGTGCCGCTTAGTATCCGATGCGGAGAAACGGCATCCGGCGTTGCCGGTGCACGCGACGAGGCCGGCGCGGATGTTCGATGCATGCCAATCGAGGCCCGTGGCTTCGATTGCGGCCTGTGCCTCGGCAAGATCCGCGTCAGCAATGCCGGAGAGCAGCAGGTTCTGCCAGACGGTCAGGCGGAGATCGCCGTCGCCGAAGCGCTCGGCGATATCAGCCAGCGCCCGCATCTGCGCAACAGTGATCCGGCCGACGGGAACGACGATGCCCACATACGACCGACCCGCTTGCGCCTGCGGATGGACGCCGATGTGGCCCAGCCGGTCCACGGGCCTCCGTGGCTCGCAGGCCGACAGCGGCGCCCGTGGCAACGTCCGCCCGAGGCGTCCCTCCACTTCGGCCATGAACTTCTCGAACCCCCAGGCGTCGAGCACGTACTTCAGTCGTGCCTTCATCCGGTTGGTGCGGTCGCCGTTGTCGATAAAGACGCGGATGATGGCGTCGGCCACCTCCGTGCATTCTTCCGGTCGCAGGACGACGCCCGTGTCGCGCGCCAGATCGTGATGGCCGGTGATCCCGCCCAGAGCGAGGCGCATCCAAACGCCGGGTTCCACGCCGGCGCCCCCCTCCGGCACGCGTACCGCCTGGAAGCCGATGTCATTGGTCTCTTCCAGAACTGCCATTCGGCCACCGCCGTCGAAAGCGACGTTGAACTTGCGCGGCAGCCCGTACAGCGAGCGGTTGTTGAGGATGTGGTAGTGCCACTCGCGGGCGAGTGGCCGGGTGTCGATCAGCTCGTCGGGGTCTATGCCGGCCAGCGGACTCCCGGTGACGTTGCGGATGTTGTCGGCGCCGGATCCGCGCGCGGTCAGGCCCAGAGCCTGCAGGCCTTCGATGATCGGAATGCCGCTCGCCGGGCCGATGTCGCGAATCTGCAGGTTGGCCCGGGTGGTAACGTCGGTGTAGCCGCCGCCGTGCTGTTCGGCGAGATCGGCCACGCCGCGGAACTGCCAGGCCGACAGGATGCCGTTGGGGATGCGCAGCCGGCACATGAACGAGTCCTGAGCCGGAGCAACATAGAAAAGGCCGTGGAACTTCCAGCGGAAGACATCGACGCCCTTGGGAAATTTGCCATCGCGCGCCGCGTGTTTCATCCGCGCGTACATGTCGAACGGATGTTCTTCGCGCTTCGCCGTCTCCTCGGCGACGAGCTTGCCGCCAGCGGCGACGGTCTTGTCCTGGGCGATCAGGTGAGGTGCGTCCGGTCCTGTCGGCTTGGCCGGCGGCGCGGGCAGCGCCGGGGCGGCACCGTTGCCGTTTCCCTGTGCATGGCCGTTGCCGCCATTGCCGATTGGCGTCAGGCCACGGGCGGTGCGGGCGGCCTGAATGCCGCTGACATAGCCCTCGAGGTAACGCTTCTGCTCGGGCGTGAAATCGGAACTGGTGGTCATCGCGGACTCCTCACGCCGCCGCTTCGACGAAGTCGCGGCCGAAGATCAGATCAGCGCGCATGCCGTCGATGGGTGTTCCGGAACGGATCAGGTCGAGGTACCAGAGCCCGTCGCCGGTATCGCCGAACAGCACCGCGCCTGCGAGCTGTTGCACGCCGTCTGTCCGCCGGACGATCAGGCGCTTGTAGGTCGGCGGACCGGGATCGCTGAGGGTGATGTCCTCACTGCCATCGCCACCGAGGAAGTCGCCAGCGGAGAACACCGGAACGCCCGAGACCTTGAGGTTGGTGGCCAGTATCGTGCCTTCGTACGCGGCGTCCTCGCCGGCCAGCCGCGCTGCCAGGACCTTGCCTTGCGCATAGGCGGGCTCGACCAGGCCGTAGACCATGCCGCGGTGCTCGGCGCATTCGCCGACCGCGTAGACGCCGGGCGCTTCCGTGGACAGGCCGTCATCGACGAGGATGCCGCGGTTGCAGGATATGCCGGCTGCCCGCGCCAGTGTCGTCTCCGGGCGGATGCCGATGGCGAACACCACCGAGCGCCCCTCGATCTGCCGGCCGTCCTTCAGGACGATCCCCGCGACCCGGCCATCCCCGAGGATTGACCCAGTATCGGCTTCCAGCACGACATCGATGCCGCGGGCGCTCAGTGCCTGTCGCAGCATGGCGGCGGCGCGTGGGTCGAGCTGGCGCTCCATCAGCCGGTCCATCAGGTGCAGCAAGGTGACGGGAACGCCGGCGCGGGCCAGACCATAGGCGGCCTCGATGCCCAGAAGGCCGCCGCCGATGACGATGGCCCGCTCACCGCTCTCAACCAGACGCCGCATCGCGGCGATGTCCGCCTGATCGCGGAACGTCAGGACGCCTTCGAGATCATGGCCCGGGATCGGCGGGCGGATCGGGTTGGAGCCGGTGGCCAGCACCAGTTTGTCGTAAGCGAGCGTCCGGCCGCTCTCGAGCCGCACGGTGCGGGCCGGAACCTCGAGGTGCATGGCCGCATCGCCGGTCATCAGCTCGATGCCGTTGTCCGCATACCAGGCGGGATCGCGCAGGCGAATGTCGTCCTCGCCGATGTCGCCCGCGAGCAGCGACGACAGCAGGACCCGGTTATAGGCGGGGTGCGGCTCCTTGCCGACCACGCTCAGGGCGTAGCGACCAGGCGATCGCTGCAGCACTTCTTCGACGAAGCGCAGGCCCGCCATGCCGTTGCCGATGACAAGCAGGTGTTCCACGAACCTCACCCTCCCGACTGAAGAGGAGTGCTGCCGGCGACGGGTGCGACGGATTTCGTCATGGCGATTGCTCCACCCGTCTCAGAGGTACCAGGCGACGACCGCATCGAGCCTGCCGGCGGTCAGCGCCGGCATCGCGACCATGTTGGTGAGCGATGTGCCTTGAACCGCGGTGCTGATCGGCGCCGGTTCCAGCGAGAGGTCCGTCGCGATCGCGGGCGCGCCGGTGTTCAGGACGCGGCCGAGGGTGCCGCCTTCCGGACCGATGACGGTCGATCGGTGGACGGCGGCGAGATCGATGTTGTGCTCGCAGTACCCGGCGTCGAACACCAGCCCGCTGCCCTGGCTGACGGGAACCCAGGTTTCGAACCGGTTGGCGATCGGGGTGTCGAGCGCGGAGAGGAAGGTCAGGACCCAGGGGTCGCCCGGATCGCGGCCGCAGGGGATGCCGACACCACGGTTGATGCCGACCCGCTCGGCGCTCTCCCAGCGCACGAAGCGTCGCGAGCGGCCGAGGTCTTCGAGGACGACCGGCATGCCGGTCTCCCACACGGCTCCCGGCAGGCCGATGCCGCACATGAAGCCGGTGTGGCGGGAGTACCATTCGAAGACGTCGGCGGTCCCGTAGTAGCCGTCGACCAGACGCATTTCGATCGAGCCCGGCGCGGCGTGCCAGACCTCGACGGCGCCGACGTGTTCGCGATCGTCGCCGCAGAACAGCACCATGACCGCGACCAGCGCATCACCGGCGAACACGGGCAGCGCCAGCGCGCACGTCAACCCGGCCGCCTGCGCCGCCTCGCCGCGCTTGAAGTAAGAGCCCACGAGATCCTTCAGCACGATCGGGTGGCCGGCCGCCCAGGCCTTGCCGGGCAGGCCCTCGTCGTAGCCGAACCGCGTCTGCTGGCTCACCCGCTCGAAGTCGGTTAGCGGCCCGTAAAGGCCGTTCGAGAATTCCAGGCAGCGACCGTCTGCGCTTGGCATCCAGATTTCCGTCGCCCTGATGAAGGAGCGCTTCGGCGTTGCCACCCCGGTCGTCGCTTTCGCCGGTGTCCTAAAGAGACTCGTCGCCATGGCGGCATCACCCTCTCGCATGCGCTGGGCATCCATCGCTCAGGCTGCCTTCCTGTTCGAGGTGCTTGGCTTGCCGGCAACCGGCGCACCCTTTTCGTATTCCTCGAGGAACGTCAGCAACGCCTCGCGGTAGCGGTAGTAGTCAGGGTGCTCGAGAAGCGCGGTGCGCGTCCGGGGCCGTGGGATGTCCACGTGCATGATGTGACCGATGCGGGCATGCGGACCGTTGGTCATCATCACCACCCGGTCGGCGAGCAGGATCGCCTCGTCGACGTCGTGCGTGACGCAGATGGCACTCACCTTGGTGCGGGTCCACACCTCCATCAGCACCTCCTGCAGCTCCCAGCGGGTGAGCGAGTCCAACATGCCGAACGGCTCGTCCAGCAGCAGCAGCTTCGGCGACAGGGCGAACGCGCGGGCAATGCCCACCCGCTGTTTCATGCCGTTGGAGAGTTCGGAGGCGCGCCGGTGCAGGGAGTCGCCAAGGCCGACCCGGTCGAGGTAGTAGTGGACGATGTCCTGGCGCTCGGCGCGGCTGACGTGCGGGTAGACCCGGTCGACACCGAGGGCGACGTTTTCAGCGGCGGTCATCCAGGGAAACAGGCTCGGCGCCTGGAAAACCACGCCCCGGTCGGGCCCGGCCGAATGGATCTCGCGGCCATCGAGGATGATGCCGCCGCCGCTGACATCGGCGAGGCCGGCGACCATTGACAGGACAGTGGATTTGCCGCACCCCGAGTGGCCGATCAGCGAGATGAATTCGCCCTTGTGCATGCGCAGGGTGAAGTCCTCGACCACCGTCAGCAGCCCTTTCGGGGTCGGGAACGACTTCTGCACCTTGTGGAACTCGACGTACCGCTCCTCGATCGGACTGTCGGCGTGCTCCCGGTAGGCCTTCGGCGGCGGGCCGCCAAGGCTGATCGGCACCACGGTGGGGGCCGCAAGCGATTCATCGTGGGCGGTGCCGCGCTGGCTGCTGGCCGCCGTCATCAGGTATTCGGTGATCTGCCGGCGCAGGCTCTTGTAGGCACCGGAGTGGTTCATTGCCGTGCGATCGCGCGGCCGCGCCAGCGGGACACGGAATTCTGGTCCCATGGTGGCGCGCGGCCCGGGTGTGAGCGGGATGATCCGGTCGGCGAGCAGGATTGCTTCGTCCACATCGTTGGTGATCAGCACAACCGTCTTGCGTTCGCGCTCCCAGATCGCCTCGATCTCGTCCTGCAGCTTCGAGCGGGTGAGTGCGTCGAGCGCCGAAAGCGGTTCGTCGAGCAGCAGAATGTCCGGGCTCATCGCCAGCGCCCGGGCGACGGCAACCCGCTGCCGCATGCCGCCCGAGAGCTCCGCCGGACGCCGGTCGATTGCGTGGGAGAGTCCCACCATCTCGATATAGCGTCGGGTATGCGCGTCCCGCTCGGCGCGGCTTTTGCTCTTGAACACCGCATCGACGGCCAGCGCGACGTTGCCGTAGACCGTGAGCCACGGCATCAGCGAATAGCTCTGGAAGACAACGCCGCGCTCCGGGCTGGGGCCGGTCACCGGCCTGCCGTTCAGCCGCACCGCTCCGCTGTCCGGCTGCACCAGCCCGGCGATGGTGTTGATCAGGGTCGTCTTGCCCGAGCCCGAGAAGCCCACGATCGCCAGGAACTCGCCTTGCGCGATCTCCAGATTGATGTTGCGCAGCACATCGGTGCGCTTGGCGCCTTCGCCATAAGACTTGCTGACGCCTGCGAGTTCGAGAAACGCCATCCTTCGCTTCTCCTTCCGGTCAGCGGGTCGCGGAGTGGGTCACGGCTGCCTGCAGAGCCTGCATGATGCGGTCGAGCAGGAAGCCGATGATGCCGATGGTGAAGACGGCAACCATGATGCGGGCGAGCGAGGCCGACGATCCGTTCTGGAACTCGTCCCACACGAACTTGCCGAGGCCGGGGTTCTGGGCCAGCATTTCGGCTGCGATCAGCACCATCCAGCCGACGCCGAGCGACAGCCGCAGGCCGGTGAAGATGTAGGGCAACGCCGACGGCAGGACGAGCTTGCGCACCTTGGTCCACCAGGTGAGTTGCAGCACCCGGCCGACGTTGGTCAGGTCCTTGTCGATCGAGGACACGCCGATCGCGGTGTTGATCAGCGTCGGCCACAGCGAGCACAGCGTCACGGTGATTGCCGAGTTGAGAAACGACTTCTCGAACATCGGATTGGCGGTCGTGTAGACGGCGCTGACCACCATGGTGACGATCGGCAGCCACGCCAGCGGCGAGACCGGCTTGAACAGCTGGATCAGCGGATTGAGGGCAGAGTTGATGGTGCGCGACAGGCCACAGAAGATGCCGAGCGGGACCGCGACCAGGGTTGCCAGCATAAACCCGGTGAACACGGTGAGCAGGCTGGTGGCGATCTGGTCAAGGTAGGTCGGCTTGCCGGTAAACTGCCGCCACTTGACCTCGGCGTTGGGGTCCTGGGCCAAGCGTTCGGCATTGCGCTGTTCCTGGCGCTCATAGAACGCGGCCGCCTTCTGGCGTTCGGCGACGTGATCGGCATAGAGCGTCTTCGCCTCGCTCCACACCTGCGCCGGCCCCGGAATGGCGCCCAGGCTGGTCTGCACCGAGGGCGCGATCCATCCCCACAGGGCAAGGAAGGCCAGCAGGGCGACGACGGGAATACCGAGCTGGGCCCACAGTTCCTTGAGCTGTTCGCGCGGGTTTTCCCCGGTCGCGAGCCGGGCGAGCGGAGCAAGCCAGCCGAGGCCCAGGATCGAGAAGTAGCCGGACACCCGGGAGATACCGTCCTGGATGCGCTTGCGCAGTCCGAGGGTGGGGCGGGCAGCGGGGCTCTTGCTCGAGCCGGCGGACTCAAGCGCAGTGGTCGTGTTCATGGGAATGTTGTTCCTCAATCACGCGGAGCGGGGCGACCGGCGCTATTTTTGCACCTGACCAACGATCTGGCTGCCGTCGACGCGCTGATCCCCCTTCAGGCCGATGGCAAACCGGTTGAGATAGTCGTTGGGCTTGTGGCCGTCGTAGGTGACGCCGTCGATGAACGCGCTGGTGGGTTCGCGGTAGCCGTCGGTGGTCCAGGGAAAGTCGGATTCCTTGGCCTTGCCTTCCTCGACCAGCATCCGCGCCGCCTTCAGATAGATGTCCGGACGGTAGACGTTCTTCGCCGTCTCGGCATACCAGCCGTCCGGCTTGCCGTCGGCGATCTGCCCCCATCGGCGCATCTGGGTGAGGTACCAGACGGCATCGGAGTAATAGGGATAGGTGGCGAAGTAGCGGTAAAACACGTTGAAGTCGGGGACCGAACGCTTGTCGCCCTTTTCATATTCGAACGTGCCGGTCATCGAGTTAGCAATCACGCCCGCGTCGGCGCCAACATACTCGGACTTGGCGAGAATGGTGACCGCCTCCTTGCGGTTGGCGTTGTTGTTCTCGTCCAGCCACTGGCCGGCACGGATCAACGCCTTGACCAGTGCAAGGTGGGTGTTCGGGTTCTTCGCCGCCCATTCGGCGGTGACGCCGAACACCTTTTCCGGATTGTTTTTCCAGATCTCGTCGTCGGTGATCACCGGCACGCCGATGCCCTTGATCACCGCCTGCTGGTTCCACGGCTCGCCGACGCAGTAGCCGGAGATCGTGCCGGCTTCCAGGGTTGCCGGCATCTGCGGTGGCGGCGTCACTGAGAGCAGGACGTCCGCCTGGATCTGGCCGGTCACGTTACCGGGAGAGTAGAAGCCGGGATTGAGGCCGCCTGAGGCGAGCCAGTAGCGAAGCTCGTAATTGTGCGTCGAGACCGGGAACACCATGCCCATGTTGAAGGGCTTGCCCTGCTGCTTGAACTTCTCGACCACGGGCTTCAGGTACTTCGCCTCGATCGGGTGCAGCGGCTTGCCGTCCGGCCCCTTCGGCAGTCCCGGCTTCATCATGTTCCAGACCTCGTTGGAGACGGTGATGCCGTTGCCGTTGAGGTCCATGCTGAAGGCGGTGATGATGTGAGCCTGGGTACCGTAGCCGATCGTCGCGCCGAGCGGCTGACCGGCGAGCATGTGGGCGCCGTCGAGTTCGCCGGTGATCACCCGGTCCAGCAGGACCTTCCAGTTGGCCTGCGGCTCAAGGGTGACGAAGAGGCCCTCGTCTTCGAAGAAATGCTTCTCGTAGGCGATGGCGAGCGGCGCCATGTCGGTCAGCTTGATGAAGCCGAGTTTGAGTTCTTCCTTTTCGAGCGGAAGCTGCCCGGCCGTCGCCGGCGCGGCTGTTCCGGTCGTTGCCAGCACGACGGCCAGACATCCGGCACGCGCGAGACGCTGCACCGCCCGTGCGGCGATGGATACTTGTCGAATGGTGGTCGGCATTCCTCGAAGTCTTCCTTCTGTCGCTGCCGCTGGCGCGCCGGCCGGGGCCAAAGCGCAAGAACCGCGGAATTCTGCCCGTGAGAACGCCACCTGCTTCCCGGTTTCGGGGGCGAAGGCAGCGTCGCCTCGCAAGCCTGTTCACTCAGGCCACAGGTAGGGCAGCAGCGTTGGTGCCGAGGACACTATGTGCAAGCGGTGTGCCGGAAAATGCACCCGGATCGATGCGCGAGGGTTTTCTTGCGGTTCAGGGCGTTAGCCGTGGGGTTTGGATCAGGCGCGCCACAATCATCTGGTCAAAAGATGATCAGGTGCGGTGACTCACGGCAGGGCATGCCTACGAATTAGGCGGATTGCCCGCATGGCTGGAGCGGAGGTCCTCCGCCAAATAGGCGTCGATGTGTGCCGGATCGAAGGGCCTGCCGTCGAACAGCTTCGTCGGGTCAAGTTCGGCCAACTCGCTGTCGGCACCCGGCGGGCGGAGCGGCCAAGGCTCCCCCGCAAGTGCGGCGCGATAGATGTCCGGGCGAAAGACAGCGCGCACGATCGCCTCGTCGCCGGGGCTGCGCTCGACCTGTCGCCACCGGACCATCTGGGCATAGATCCAGAGCGCCTGGGCGACGGACGGATGATTGGCCCGCTCCCGATGCAGCACCAGGAAGTCGCTGACCTTCCGCGGCGGTTGCCCGGGACTGACGATCATCTCCCCGGCCAGCGCTCGCACAATCACCGGCTCCGGAAGATCGAGATAGGCCGGGCCCGCCAGCAGTGCTGCCAACTGCCCACGGTTGTCGGGCTGCTCGGCCCACGCGGCAGCGCGATCAAGCCCACGGATCAGGGCCGCCAGGGTGCCGGCGTTCGCCGCTGCCCAGTTGTCCGGAACACAGAGCACCTTCTCGACGCCGTGATGCCACAGCTCCGCCTTGCTGACGATGATCCGCCCGTCTCCGGCCTCGACCGCGAGGCTGTTCCAGGGTTCACCGACGCAGAAGCCGTCGACATGTCCCTGGCGAAGGCTGTCCACCATCAGCGGCGGCGGGATGACGACCAGGCGCACGTCGCTGTCCGGATCGATGCCGCTCGCCGCCATCCAGTAGCGTAGCTCGTAGTTGTGGCAGGAGAAGGGATAGACCATGCCGAAGGTGAGCATCGGCGCGCCAGACCCTCGCCGCCTGGCGATCACGCGGCGCAGCGCCCTGCCCGCCCCGACAGCGCCGGGTTCGAGGCCGCCCGGCTCAGTCAATTCGGCGAAGAGGTCCTGGGAAACCGAGATCGCGTTGCCGTTGCGATTGAGACAGAACGGGGCGAGCATGCGCATCGGCGTCTGGTTGACGCCGAGAGCCGCAGCGATCGGCATTCCAGCCAGCATCTGGGCACCATTGAGCAGCCCGAAGGCAACCTTGTCGCGGATGTTCGCCCAGGACACCTCGCGGACGAGCTGCAGATCGATGCCCTCGCGGGCGGCAAAGCCCAGTTCGCGGGCAACCGCGAGTACGGCGCAGTCGGTCAGCGGGATGAACCCGAGGGTGACGGTAGGCCGCGTGCGGCCGGACGGATGCCGGTCGGCGTCATCGGCGAGGAGGTCGGGGCCGCGCATTGGCCGGGCCTCAGACGCGGGTGAGGAGCTGCGCTGCGGTCACCACGCTCTGCGCGATGTCATACAGCTTGCGCTTCTGGCTCATGGCGGAGCGGCGCATCATTTTGTAGGCCTCTTCCTCGCTCAGGGAGTGTTGCTGCATCAGGAGGCCTTTCGCGCGCTCGATGACCTTTCGCGCCTCGAGGGCCTCCTTCGCCTGTGCCAGTTCCTCCTGCAGCCGGCGGAAGGCGTGGAAACGGCTGATGGTGATATCGATGATCGGCCGCACCCGCGCCTTGCTCAGGCAATTGACGACATAGGCGCTGACGCCGGCATCGACCGAGGCCTGGATCATCGCCGTGTCATCGTTATCGACGAACATCGCGATCGGCCGGCGCACGGTGCGGGAAACCTGAAACATCTGCTCCAGCGTGTCCCGGCAGGCGTTCTCAAGGCCAATCACGACAACATCGGGATCGACAGTACAGATTTTGTCCGGAAGATTGACCATGTCGGCGATGCGAACGATGCGGGAATATCCGGACTGCCGCATCCCGTCTTCGAGGATGGCGGCGCGCACTGGGTTTTCTTCAATGAGAAGGATGGTGAGACTGCTGTCGCTCATGAAAACCGCGGACGACGGATGTAGTCAATCGCCGCCATGCAAGATGGCGGCCGCAGCTGCGGACGACGACTAATTTGTCGCAGAGCCCAGCGCAGCCCCCGGCAGGCCTCCAGCGGGCATTGTCAGACCAGCGAGGTTGCTGTCTCTTCGCCCGAGGCGAACTCAGTGTGCTCCGCAGCCAGCCGGTACCAGTCAGCCAAAGCGGCTGAGCGGCTCAGCTTGAATACCTGCCGACCTGTGCAAGTGACTCGAGTGGAACCGATATGCCTCGCCCGGCGCGAAGCTCAGCGGCACACTGCCAGCGCCTGGTGCCGGCGTAGCGCCGCACCTGCTGAGAGTCCTGGCGACCCCAACGGGATTCGAACCCGTGTTACCACCTTGAAAGTAAGGCCAGAAATACCCCAAACGACACCAATGTACAAACTTAACTCATTGATTGCACAAAACTAAATATGCGAACGTTCTTGACTGTTTTTATGCGTTCAGGTACGTATTTTGAGCATATTTTAAACACGTTTCCTGGACGCAGGATCGGGCAATGGCACGGACGGTTCGCAACGGCAAAATAGACACCCCCTCGGCGCGGGCGCGCCTAGCGCGTCGGGCCGCGCCCTACTGGACGGTGATCCACAAGGGGGCGGCGGTCGGCTACCGGAAGGGGGCCAAGGGCGGAACCTGGGTCGCCCGCCTCCGCGATGACGCAGGCAACCAGCATCATGAGGCCATCGGCGCGGCAGATGACGCAACCGAAGCCGATGGGGTGACCGTCCTGGCCTATGCCCAGGCGCAGACCAAGGCGCGGGAATGGTTCGCCAGGAAGGAACGGGAGCTGCATGGGGAACCGGCCACGCCCGCAAAATGGACGGTGGCTGATGCTTTGGATGATTACGTTGGCTGGCTCGCCGGGCTTCAGAAGAGGTCCGCTCCCTTTGCCCGATACACAGCTGACGCCTTCATTCTGCCCGCGTTCGGGAGGGTTCCGGTGTCGCGGCTGACCAAGGGGCGCATCGAGAAATGGCATGGGGATCTGGCAAAGGCCCCCGCCCGCCGGCGCACTCGCCCCGGTGCCGTTCAGCGCTATCGGGAGAAGGTTGACCAGCCTCCAGAGGAGGTCGCCCGCCAGCGTCAGGCCACGGCCAACCGCATCCTTTCCATTCTGAAGGCGGCACTGAACCGGGCCTACAGCGACAACAAGGTGACGTCGGACGAGGCCTGGCGGAAGGTGAAGCCGTTCCGTGGCGTTGACGCGGCGCGCGTCCGGTATCTCTCGGATGCCGAGTCGCAGCGGCTGGTGAACGCCAGCGACCCGGCCTTTCGCCCGATGGTGCGGGCCGCGCTGCTCACTGGCTGCCGCTATGGTGAACTGACCGCCGCCAGGGTGAAAGACTTCAACCCCGACGCCGGCACGCTGACGATTCCACGGTCGAAGTCGGGGAAGGCTCGCCATGTGGTACTGACCGACGAGGGGCGCGAGTTCTTTGCATCGGCCGCCGCCGGCAAGACCGGTGATCACCTTCTGCTACCCAATCCCGACGGGAATGCCTGGGGGAAGTCGCACCAGACCCGGCCGATGGAGGTGGCCAGCGAGCGCGCGGGCATAGTGCCGGCGGTGTCGTTCCACATCCTGCGGCACAGCTACGCCAGCCGGCTAGTCATGAAGGCGGTGCCGCTGTTTGTCGTCGCGACCCAGCTCGGCCACGGCGACACGCGGATGGTCGAAAAGCACTATGGCCACCTCGCGCCCAACTACGTCGCTGATACGATCCGGGCCGCCTTCGGTAACCTCGGCATCGTCGACACGACCAACGTGACGCCTTTGCAACGCGACCGGAAAGCCGGCAAGTGAAAATCGCCTCTTGGCTCATCTACTGGCGCGGGACAATCCTGCCATGAAGCGTAAGGACGCCTTCCGCTATGCCTTTGAGGTCGCGCGCCGTGTTCATAGCGTGAACGGCATCCTGGCAACGCCACTTTGCGGCCGGGAAGCGGTCAGGTTCAAACGCATTTGGGTTTTCGGATCGACGATGAAGGGGGCTCAAGAGCCGAACGATCTGGACCTGTTGATCGACCTTGAGCCATGCGGGCGGTGGCGCTCATGGCGACAGGGCAAACTCGACAAAGAATACCTGCGCCGATACGGGATGTGGCAGGCTGTGAGCGCGGAAAAAGAGGCGCTGAAATGGCTGACCAAGGGCATGCGAAAGGTCAGCAGACATACGTTGCCTGACGAAGCGGCCGTGATCGACATCAAGGTTCTTTTGTACCCTCGCAACGACCTCATAGCCTGAAGTAGCCCGCCAGGGCAGGCGCAGCCGGTTGAACCGCTAAGGGGACAGCGCGGCCGCTCCCGCGCGGAAGCCGGGCGGGTGATCGCGATTCGCAGCTCCTAGGACCACGGATTTACCCGTTCGGACCAAAAATAGAAGCGGCGACGCACGCCCCACCCACAGATTTTTCACAGCATTCCCAACGAATTACCCCTATGTGGGGCAATTTGCGGTTGTCGACCGTCGGGCGGGGTGTAGTGTCGACGTCGCGCACCGATGGTGTGCCACCCAGGCCACGCGGGGCCTTTGAAGCCGCGACCCTACCTGCCACGGAGAAGCGCATGACCCAGACCCCGACGCGGAGCCCTCCCGCTCCCCACCACGCAGAGGAACGACCCCATGGCTTCAACACCAGCGACTTCCACCGCCTCGACCGTTAACCGGCGCCGCCCGACCGGCGGCAAGCAACAGACGACGCAGCATCGGGCCGGACCGATCCCGACGCGCGAAATGTATCCGATCACAGAAGCCCGCCAACTGTTAGGCGGCATGTCGCATTCCGGATTTTACGATCGCGTCAAGGAAGGCTTGATCCCGCTCATCTGCATCGGGCGGCGCCGCTACGTATCGGCTGAAACCATCCGCCGCATCACCGGCGCGTGATCCCACCACGGCCGGCGGGCGACCCCGTCCGCCAGCGTGTCGTCACGATGACGGTTGGAGGCGGTGATGCCGAAGAGGGCGCGCGCCCGCCGGTCTGGGACACCGGCGAGCGACCTGAATAACACTCGACAAACGTACCCTAACGGGTACGCCAGCTGGCGTCAATCGATCATTGCGGTCGCCGGTATCATCCTCGCAGATGACGCCGTTCCGGTCCGCGATCGCACGCGAGCGGCAGCGATCCGGCACCGCGCGAGCTACGGCTTGCCCATTCCCGGCATCCACGTCATCTGGCTGTTCTGCGCCTACGGCAAGCGGCGACGTGCTGTGCAGGCGCTGGCCCGGAGGTACGGGGTGACGGGGTGACGGACGGCCCGTCGCACAAGGTCCTCGGTCGGCCAAGCCGAACATGGGCATACGTACAGGCCGACGGCTCGCCGTTCTGCTCGGTGGCGCGATGGGACCCGCCTGGTCGTCGAAAGGAAATACGCCAGTTTCACGTCAACGGCGCCGGCGTCGAGTGGGCCCGGCCGGAGGGGCTTGCGCCGCTCTACCGACTGCCGGAGTTGCTGCGGGGCGGCACGCGCGTGTTGGTGGTCGGCGGCGAAAAGACCGCCGACGCTGCGCAGCGGCTGTTTCCAGGATGGGGCGTCACCACCAACCTCGGTGGCGAGAACGCCGAAACCAAGACCGACTGGTCGGGGGTGCGCAGCAAGCGCGTCACCATCTGGCCCGACGCCGACGACACCGGCTACCGCTGGTCCGAACGCGTCGCGCGCCTCTGCCTGCAGGCGGGGGCTACTTCGGTCCATGTCGTCGATGTGCCGCTGTCGGCGCCCGAAGGCTGGGACCTCGCCGACCCGATCCCCGACGGCTGGCGCGTCGACGAGCTGCTTGAAAGCGCCGTTGAGTACCGTAGTGACGCCTTCCGGTATAGCGGCGACGGCGCTGCCGATGTCGAGCCCGAGCCAGAGCCAGAGCTGTGGCCGGAGGGCCTCAACTATCCCGCCGAGCTATGGGAGGCGCGCCCTTGGCTGTCGCAACTACGCCGTCACGCCCTCGCCCGCGAGATTGACCCCGATATGCTGCTCGGCGCCTGCCTCGCCCGCTTCTCGGCGCTGCTGCCCAAGGGCACGGCGATGGACACCGGCATCTTGAACAAAAGGGCGTCGCTCAACCTGCTGGTGGCCGGGATCGGCGGCAGCGGCGGCGGCAAGTCCAGCGCCGCCGATGAAGCGGCGACGATCATCCCGGTTCCTGTGGACATGGAAAAGCTGTTCGTCGAGGGCGTGCTCGGCAGCGGTCAGGGGATCGCCGACGCCTACATGGGCAAGGTCTGCGTCAACCCCGACGCGCCGGCGAAGGAACGCAAGTTCGAGTACGCGCAGCGCCTGCACAACGCGTTCCTGTGGCTGGACGAAGGGCAGACGCTCGGCACCCTGGCCGCGATGAAGGGCAACAGCACCCTGGCGACGCTGCGCAGCGCGGCGATGGGCGCCATGCTCGGGAGCCAGAACGCCGATCCCGAGAGACGGCGGAAAGTCACCAACTACCACTTTGGCTGCTACATCGGCTGGCAACCCGCCACCGTCGGCATGCTCCTGGACGAAGTGCTGCTCGGCACCCCGCAGCGGTTCCTGTTCTGCGCGATGGGGCCGGTGATCGAGGGCGAGGCCGATGGCTGGGCCGCGCCGCTGCTGGAGCGCCCGCCCTGCCACATGCCGGTGATCTTCGCGGACGACCTGCGGGCCGAAATCCGTGCCCGCCACATCGAGCAGAAGCGCCGCGCCCGCCGCCTCAGCACCGAGCCGGACTGGCACTCGCATGCCGGGCTCTTGCGCTGCAAGGTCGCGGCGTTGCTGTGCCTGGTCGATCACCGCCAGTTGGTCACGTCCGACGACTGGCGCCTGGCCGGCATCATCTGCGAGACCTCGCACGCCATCGTGCAGTGGCTGCGCAGCGAACGCGCCCGGCAACACGAGGCGGAGGAACTCGGGCGGATCGCTCTTCGGTCGGCCGCCGCCGCCGCTTCGGCCATTGCTGTGGCGCAAGCGCCGGAAGAGGTCACGAGGCTGGCCCGCAGCCTGGCAAACAAGGTCCATGAGCGCGGACGCACGAGCAAGAGTGATGCGCGCCGCACCCTATGGGAACCGAAGCGGCCTCTGTTCGACGCCGCGTGCACCGAAGCTGCCGGGCATGGCTGGCTCCTGCTCGAAGAGAACCACGTCGCCCCTGGACCGAACCAGCCATGAAACCGTCGGTTGAATGTCTCGGGTTGGAGGGGGGTGTAGGTTCAGGGGTGTAGGGGTGTAGGTTCCTACACCCCTCTGTGTCGCCGCTCGGTACTACTCGGGTGCGTATAAAAACGTTTTAAGAAAAATCCTTTATTTATAATGGCTTAGTAAAATTGCCAAATTGGCGGAAAGGTCGTCGGCAGCGGGAGGGGGGTGTAGGAACCTACACCCCCTACACCCCACGCGAAAGTTTAACAGGCTTAGGAGAGAGCGATGAACGAAGACGATTTGGCGCTGAAATTCGCCGAGTGGTACGCGAGCGATCTGCGGTACGTGATCGGGTCCAACGGGCGCGGCCGATGGGTCGTCTGGGCTGGTCGCTGCTGGCAGGACGACGGCAACTGTCCGGGCTAGATCCGGCATCGACGGTGGACGGGCTGTGAGCGTCCCTCGCGCGCGCGCGTGTGACGGAGTGACTGCCTTCGGGGAAATGACTGCCTTCGGACTGCCTTCGGAACCCCCGGAAAGGGTTTTTGACGTTCTTCGCCAAGGACTTCACTCAATGACGGACTCCCGCCTCCCGAAGGCAGTCACATTCACGAAGGCAGTCAACACTCCCCCCCCCGCGAAAAGGATGCCGAGTTCAAGGCCGAAGGCGGCGACATCGCCTACGACCAGAACATCCACCAGGACGTTGAAACCGTGTTCTCGACCTTGCGGGAGGTGCTGGCTTCATTGCCGCCGCGCCAGCGCTCGTGCCGGAACGGGCGGCACCCCGCCTGAACGCCAAGCGTTAAGCCGGCCTCGCGGCGACCAGCTCGGGGGTGCCCTTGTCGACGACGCGGGTCGCCTGCCTGGCGGTCTCGCGGTTGCCGAAACCGGCGAGCTTGGCGGCTTTGCCCCGATCAACAGCAATTTTTTGCCGTTGATCAGACTTGCGATCGCCACCGTGTTCGTGCCGCTCGATCGTCTTGAGGATCGCCACCCGCTCACTGACGGTGAAGTCCTTGCGGATTTCGTTCTCGTGGTACTCGCCGGCGGTTGTCGGAATCTCCGGCCCAGCCAGCTCGGCCTCGAAGTCGTCCTTCGGGACGGCGGCCAGCTTCTGCCACTGCGACGACTGATCGTAGGAGATGCCGAGTTCGGCGAGGGTCTTGCGGCCGTCAACTTGGTCGTGCGACCCGACCAAGTCTGTGCGACGGCCTTGCGGTTTCCCCCGGTCGCGCAGCAGCTCGCCGGCCTTGCGTTCGGCGCGCAGGCGGATTTGCACCGCCTTGCGCTAGGTCTTCACCTCGTCGACGAGATCGGGGGCATAGGCGAGGACGGTGCGGGCGTGGCTGAGAGACTGTTTCGGGACGCCTTCAAACTGTATCGCGACGATACCCTTTTGACCGCGCCCGCCCTTCTCGGTGTCGGGGAACATGCAGGCGGCGACCCCGGCACAACCGCACCCCCATACGGGGCACCTGCTGCCGGGCCGGCGCCAAGTAAAGCCCGGTCCGGCGTCGCGGCTGTTCAGCCTGTCTACACTGACCGCGTCAAATAAAACCCCTGAGCCGGCCGTTATCCTCTTGGTAACACTTTGTTTTTACTTCGGCGTCGTTTTCATAATCCATATTCTCGTTGCCACCTTCCCGAGCTCACCCACTCGGGGTAACGGCCTTGCGGCGGCGATTCGGGGCAGCGTAGAATCCCCATCGATTCGCAGGAGGAGCGCCGCCGATGCCAGACGCCAAGACGATCCCCGCGCCGTCCAGCCGAGGCCGTCCCCATGTGATCCCGCCGCCCGGCGGCGACGAATCGCCGGGCGCCTGGTTGACCCGCCTGGCGGCCTCGACTCCGCAGCTGGCCGACGAGCTGCACTCGCAGGCCCGGCTGGTTCAGGCCGACGGCGACTTGACCGACACCGGCAAGGCGAAGGCGCTGACCCGCGCCGTCGTCTCCGAGGTTCGGAAGTTTCAGGGCCGGCTGCGCGAAGAGTCCAACCGCGCCGCCAAGGTCCGCCGCGAGCTCGACGAGGTGATCGCCCGGAAGGCCGGCGGCGAGCGGGTGCCGGAGGCCCGCCAGTCGGAATGGCGCCAGGTGCTGCGGGCGATGAGCCGCGACGAGCGGGTCGAGCTTTTGCGCGCCGCCGCCGCCGGCGACGCCCCCGCCTCCGATGAAATCATTGCCACCGTCATCGCGTCACCCTCGCCGCTGCTGCTGGGGCTGTCCTACGCGGACCCCGTGCTGGATGTGATAACGACGCAGCACCGGGAACGGCTGGCGGGACCCGAGGTGCGCGAGATCGCCGCCCTGGAGCAAGCCGAGGCCGTCAGCCGGGAAGCGGAGGCCTGGCTGCTCGAATACGCTGCATCATTGATCGGCGGCGACGCGGCCCTGCGTGACGCGCTCGCCGTCGCCGGCGGCGCCCGATCCCTCGCCGAGCTGTCCGTCGCGCAGAAAGCCCGGAGGGTTTCCGAGGCCGGCGAGGCCGGCGTTACCGGTGTCGACGCTCTGTTCAGGCCGGCCGAGGGCGAGACGGCCGGAACGGACAAGCCCGTCCTGACCGACGACGCCCTCGCCAAGTTCGCCGCCCTGCCCACCGCCGACAAGCTGGCCGCCGGCGCCGCCCATGCCGACGATCCTGCGGCGGCAGTCCGTGCCGCGCTGTCCTGGGAGAAATGACGATGACCGACAAGATGCCGTCCGACAGCACCGCCGCCCTGGCGAAGGCCTTGGCGAAGGGCAGCACCGATCCGAAGCATGGCCTCGGTGTCGCGAAGACGATCGCGAAGACCCTGCAGAAATCGTAGAGGCGACGAAGGGGAGCACCCCCGCCGGGCCGGCGCGTCGCACAGGCGGTTGCTCCTTCCTGGATGTTACGCCGGCCCGGCACCCTCATCAGGAGGCTAACTTGGCCCGACGACGGGGTCGTCCGAGGAAAGCCGGGCGGCGGTACGCGAATGGTCGGCTCGTCACCCTCCGCACCGACGACCAGGGCACGCCCCAGCTGGCCGCCCGGCGCAAGCGCCTGGTCGGGCCGGGAGCGGACCCGGTGCTCGCCACGTCTCCGGTGGACATACTGTACGCCCGGCAGCTCGTCGACGCCGACACCCTGGCCGCCGCCGAGTGGTTCCGGGGGACGGCGCGGCTGGTCCTGGGCGCACCGCACCGCCGCAACCTGCTCGACGCGGAACGCTCGTCGGAGCCCTCGGAGCCGGCCCAACGATGGGCGGAAATCCGGTATTCGTTCCTGGCCGAGACCATCACTGCCACCAGGCGCGGCGAGCTCCTCGAACTGATCCATTTCAGCGTCCTGCCCCACTGGATCGTGAAGACCGTCAACGGGGTCCCCCTGGGCGCTCGGGACCTGCAGGTGCGCGCCCGCCAGCTCGCCGCCCTCCGGGACCTCGCCCACGTCTACCGGAGCTGGACGCGCGCGGGTCCGAAGGTGGCGGTCGGTTGATCCCGCCCGGCCCGTCCGGCAGGCGCAGGCGCACGACCTCGCCCGCGCCTCCCCCTTCCCCCCGGCCGGCGTCCGCCGTGCGTCCTCGGGCTTCCAGGGGCGCGCGCTTTGGGCGCCACGCTCGACGGGCGGGTGTTATAATTTCGGCTGCTACCCCCTTTTTTCCGCGCACACTTCACAACTTTTCAACCGCGACCGCCCGAGGCAACCCCATGCGACACCCATGAAAACTGCGAGCTTCTTCACCTTCACCGGCCCCGGCCGGATCAGCATCGCCCGCTATGCGCCACGCGCCACGCCGGCCGGCTTCCGGGTGTTCGCGCACCTGGCGCCGCGCCGGGACATGCTGCGGATGCGCGGCGAGGACTATCTCGTCTGCTATGAAACGATCCTCGCCAGCCTCGATCCTCAGCGCACGTGGGACAAGCTGCACGAGCTCGCCGGCGGCGCCGAGCCGGTGCTGCTGTGCTGGGAACGTCCGCCGCTGGTCAAGCCGGACAACTGGTGCCATCGGCGCTACGTCGCCGAATGGTTTGCCGAGACCCTCGGCGTCACCGTCGAGGAGCACACGCCATGACATCGGCCGAAGTGATCGCCGAGCTGGTGGCCAGGCACGTCGCCGGTGAGCACCTGGCGATCGACCACCCGCTCGGCGGCCGGCGCTACATCGCCGGGATTTGGCAGACCGACCGAGGCTTCGTCTTCGCGGACGTCGGCTGGGGCGATTCGCTCTACTCGGGCCATCCGTTCCACCGGGTCGAAGGCAAGGCGGCCGTCGACGCCGACGGCGTGGTGACGATCCGGCACAGCGAGGAAGAACTCGAAGGGCAGAGCTGCCGGATTTACGTCGTCCGTCCGGACCTCCGCTCCGACGATCCCGCCGGCAACGACGCCGCCAGATGGGTTGCATGGGCGGCCGAGCGGACGGAAACCGCCGCCGCCCGGCGCCAGCGCGGCCTGCGGCATGCGCAGGACCTCGACCCGACGGCCAAATTGTAGGATGCTGCGAGGTCGCGGCGGTCGCGGCCATAGGCGACATGCCCCCCATGCCCCCGGCTGCCCCGGTCGCCGCGATAAAAACCCCCGCAACCCCCGGTAGCCCGGCTAAACTGCATTATGCAAAATTTTGGCAAAGACCGGCCAAGTCCCCGAAAAACACATTCGGGTACCCCGCACGGATCGGCGGCTTTGACTGCCCGCCGACAGTAATCGCACCCTTCCCCATCCTCTGGTTTTACTTTCCGGGACCCGTCGCGGCGGTCGCCGGGCCATGACCCGCACGCGGCAGCGGTTGTGCCGGTCATCGACCCGCCCGCACGTCGTCGTTGGCCCCTTTTTAGGACCCAAATAATGCCAAATAATAGCCCGGCGCGGCGGCGACACCTCCGGCAGCGTCCCGGCCCGGCCGGTGGCAGGCGTCCGGTCATCGCCATTTACGGACTTGGCTGCGCCTCGCTGGTCGAGGTTTGCAGGGTCCGCTGATTGAGGTTCTCCGGACATCGTAGGGCGGGTCTAAAGCGAAGCGTGACCCGCCGAATGCGACGGAGACCGCGACTCCCCATGAACCAGGCCAACCCGTCGCCGCTTAATGGTTGCTGCGCGGGCGGCGCGTCAATGGTGTGGGGCTATGGCTGGCCAATGCGGTCCTCCATCGGAACCCTCAGATAGAAGAAGGCAATTTTTTCTCGAAGTTCGGCACGGGTCTCGATAGAGAGCTCCAAGCATTTAGATTCCACAGGTGCCGACTTGGGATTAATAACGCGATCACAGTTTAGTCGAAAGGCGTGACGGAAATCGATCATGTACGCCGATGTCGGAATATTCCCACTTTTCCGGTTAATTGAGTACTGCGGAAATAGATCATGCGACTCGTAGATGAATAGTTCAAGAAATGCATATGATTCTCCTTGTGCCATCCGTTTAGCTTTCTCCTCAGGAGGAAGATTGTCCCACGCGGAAGGGGGCACCGACTGCTCTGGACTCATTGGTCGGTTCAACCTGGTCAGGTCTTCTTTGAAGTAGGGATTATCAAAAAAGGCAGCCCGAAGCTGTATCAATGGGACAAGCAGGAGAACCTTGTCTGAGATTGAGCAGCATGGAGACAGAATCGATAGCAGGAATGGCCGTTGAATACTAAGCGTATAGCTCTCCCCCTCCCCTGCTGACAGCGGAGCTTTGAGCGTTGGTGTCGCGGCTACGTACCCTTGTACTACGTCACCAAACCGCAGTGCATCGCTTGGCTTTGACGCGTAAAACACCGGTCCGACTATTCTTGCTCGCGGTAGAATTCATCGATTTCGTGAACCCCGAGCCTCGCAGATCTCTGCTCGTATGAACGAAAGTCCGCAGTGACAGCGACCTCCACGATGCCGAGGAACTCGTTCGTCGGAGAAAGGCAGACTTTTACGGTGTATTTTCCGACGGAATAGTCGATCACTTTATAGTTTTCTAATTGAATATCCTCACCGGTTATAACAGAAGTGCCAATAGTTGTCATCGCGACAATCTCCCCTTTGGAGTGCGCATATAATCGTAGACAGGTTGTTTTATTGTTTCCTCGAAAGCCCTCGAAATCACGTCGTGTAACTGGTCTGTGACGGCAAGATATTCTGCACTTTCAATCCTTTCGCGGAATCCGTCGAAATCGAGCAGCAGCTTGTATGTGTTATCAGTTTCCACCTTCAGATGTTCTACATATCGGAGGTATAAGTCGCCTTTCTTAACGACAGTGTGAAACTGCATCTCTTGCGCATCGCTAATATTAAACCTTTGGATAGGAAATGTCGTATTGTAGTGCGAGGCAAGCGTTTCGTTGTCCTTTAACGGCAGAGGGCATTCATCAACGTAACGCAGCCCAATGCGGTTGAAAAGCGGCAGGTGCGCTACGCTGAGAAATGCATCAACCACGTACTTAATCACATCCCTAAATCGATCTCCTTCACCCAGGTTATAAGTCTTGTGATACTCAGACGAGATAAGCAGAAGATTCGTCTCAAGTGTGAAGGAGTAGTTCTGAGGCGACTTGAACCTCCAAGCTTTTCTCGCCGCTAAGTCGTCCTGCGGAGGCTGTATTCCAGCATGGGATGCACCGGGAGGCACGTCAGCAAAAACGATCTGGCGACGAAACAACAAATCCGACTCGGGAAACCGCTCGAGAACTTTGAGCTGGAAGTCACCCACCTTACTCTCGAGGAAGAAAAGATTGGGGAATTTTAGCTCAAAGAAGACCGACTTCACGGTTGGGCTGGGAAAGATCTCCGCAATCGCCATAGCTTCTCGGCTCCTCGGCGGTAATCGCTCTGACCAGGGTACGCTCCCAGGATGCCATCCCGATCGGCACAAGAATACCCAGGATCGGCAACCGGCCAATCACGGCCCGTTCGGCGTCCCTGGAATAAAGCGTCAGATCGCCGGTCACAAGAGGCACGCAACCTTCGGCCAAAACGGAAAGGCCTTCAGCGGCCGACGTCGCGGCCGTACGTTCGCAAGTAGAGCAGCCAAATACCGGTGTCGGCATGGCGGCTCCTTCAGCCAATTCCCCCGAATGGCCCTCCGGCGTTTCGACGCTTTATGCGTATTGCGGACACTGGCGCAATCGAAGCCCAAAACGTCGCTGCTGGGATAAACCTGACATACGACGGGTGGCGGCAGCGGCCAACCCGGTCCGGGCACGGTGCGCAGCCAGGTCGAGCACCGTCGCGCCGCTCGACCCGGAGCGGCTGCCACCCGAAGGCGTCAGCTTCAACTGGGACAGCGGCGCGCTGGCCTACAACGTCGGCGGCACCGGCGCGGTCCTGCACCTCACGCCGGCCGACGCCTGGACGCTGGCCCAGGGCCTGCTGCGCTACGTCGCCCGCTCCGCCGCCGTCGATCTGGAGCAGCCGCACGGCACCGCCTGACTGCCCGTCAGACACCCGCAGGTGAGTCCCACCGCCTGGCCGGTGTTCAACCGGCTGCGCCTTTTAAGCATATTTTAAACACGTTTGCCCGTTTGGGGGTGGAGGCGGTCGCTAAGTTCTTGATTTTGTTGGCGACCCCAACGGGATTCGAACCCGTGTTACCACCTTGAAAGGGTGGTGTCCTAGGCCTCTAGACGATGGGGTCGTCGCCGCATGCAAGTAGCCGCCGCCGGCCCGAAAATCAAGGACCGGGAACGCGGGATGGACGTTCTTGCCGGGGACCGGCCCGGCGATAGCGGCCCTGGGCTTTTCGCCCTTTCGCGCCGCGCCGCCGCCATGCTACCGTCCGGCCGGAAAAATTAGACGGCCGGCCCTGCGCCTTCGCGCACCGGTGGTCGTCTGTCGACAACAGGGAGAGGGGAGCGGAAAACAACATGCTGCACGGTAAGGTTCTCGTCGCCCAGGGCGGCGGCCCGACGGCGGTGATCAACGAATCGATGGTCGGCGCGGTCATCGAATCGCGCAAGGTTCCAACCGTCGAGCGGGTTTACGGCGCCTATCACGGCGTGCGCGGCATCATCAACGAGGACTTCCTCGACCTGACCCGCGAGACCACCCACAACCTCGAGATGGTTGGCAACACGCCCACCTCCGGTCTCGGCTCGACCCGCGACAAGCCGGACGAGAAGTACTGCGCCGAGATCTTCAAGGTGCTGAGGGCGCACGGCATTGAGACATTCTTCTACATCGGCGGCAACGACTCCTCGGACACCGCGCGCATCCTGCACGATCAGGCGCGCGCCGCGGACTATCCGCTGACCTGCGTCCACATCCCGAAGACCATCGACAACGACCTGGTGATCAACGACCACACGCCGGGCTTCCCCTCGGCGGCGCGCTTCGTCGCGCTTGCGTTCGCCGGCGCCAACCTGGACAACCGCGCGCTGCCGGGCGTCTATGTCGCCGTGGTGATGGGCCGGCACGCGGGTTTCCTGACCGCCGCCTCGGCGCTCGGCCGCAAGTACGACGATGATGGCCCACACCTGATCTACATTCCGGAGCGGGTGTTCAGCCTCGACGCCTTCGTCAAGGACGTGCGCGAGGTCTACAACAAATACGGCCGCTGCATCGTCGCCGTCTCGGAGGGCATCCACGACGAGACCGGCCAGCCGATCGCCACCAAGCTCGCCAAGAACGTCGAGAAGGACGCGCACGGCAACGTCCAGCTCTCCGGAACCGGCGCTTTGGCGGATCTGCTTACGGACCACATCAAGTCCAACTCCAACATCACCCGCGTGCGCGGCGACACCTTCGGTTACCTGCAACGCTCCTTCCTCGGCTGCGTCTCGGACGTCGACCAGCGCGAGGCCCGCGAGGTCGGCGAGAAGGCGGTGCAGTACGCCCACTTCGGCAACTCACAAGGCAACCATTCCGGTTCGGTCACCATTCACCGCACCGGCTTCTACTCGGTCGATTACCACCTGGTCGAGCTCAAGGAGATCGCGGCCAAGACCAAGGTGATGCCGGACGAGTTCATCGCCAGCAACGGCCACGACGTCACCGACAAGTTCCTGCTCTACCTCCGCCCGCTGCTGGGCTCGGGCATGCCCGAAATTTCACGGCTGCGGCTGAACAAGGTGCCGAAGATCCTGAAGAACGGCTGAGCTTTCGGAGGATCGCGCCCCGTCCCCTCACCCTCGGTCCCTCTCCCGCAAGCGGGAGAGGGAGGGGGCCTGCACAGCGGGAGGGTGAGGGCGGCCCGCTGGACCCTCTGGACGAAAAGCCCCCGCCGGCATAGCCTGCCCTGTTTACCGCAAGGGGGGGATGGCTCATGCGCCAGGGGCGATGAGCGGGTTCGAGCCGCCGGCCTACATCTCGAGTTTGATCGAGTCGATCAACGACGGCGCCAAGGCCGCGCAGACCGGTGGGTTGTTCCTACTGGCGATTGCCGTCTACCTGATGGCGACGGTGATCTCCACCACCGACGAGGTGCTGCTGCGCGGCACCTTCGTCGAGTTCTCGCAGATCGGCGTCAAGGTTCCCCTCGTCGCCTCCTATACGCTCGCGCCGATCGTCTTCGTCTTTCTCCACGTGCACACGTTGATCCGCTACGACAGAGTAGCAGAGGGCCTGCTAGCGCTCGTCCGTGAGATTGATCTCTCTGTGCCGAAAGCGAGCGATAGGGAGCGTTGCTTGCAACTTTTAACTAATGTCGAGTTCGTGCAGTTCTTGATCTCGCCTCCCCGCTCGCGCTGGTTACACGGCATTTTTGTCCACAGCACACTGGTGTGGATCCCATTATTGGTCCTGGTCGCCACACAGATTAGCTTCCTGCGCTACCAGGATGCGCTAACCACTTGGGTCGTTCACTTTGCCTGCTTGCTTATTGATCTTTCAATACTTTCCATCTTTACATATCGTTGGCGGAGACGCAAACAATGGTGGCGTGATGTTGGAAAGGTTAATACAGCAAAAACGCTAATATTGAGCGTACTACACTTCGTCACAATCTTTGTAATTGCCATCATATATTTTGTAATAGCGCCAATTTACAGCATAACTACCGGCAAAAAGGCAGAATTTTACTTTAATACATTAGTATATTGGGACGGTCTTGTGCGTGGATACTTACGTATCCTCGCCAACTACCAGCCTTTAGATATTGCCGCATGTCCACAACTGGGGTGGGGATGTCGGTATTTGCAGCTCAGCAAACGACTCTTGCTGGCGGAGAAGCCCGAGGGCGAGGTGTTGTTTAAGCTGCGCCTAGGCGAAGGCGGGCTCAACAAGCTACTGCTGCGCGTAGAGGGACTATTTTTGCGGCAGCGCAGTTTCCGATTTGCCGACTTTTCCCAAAGCGAGTTTTACGATGCTGACTTCGCAGGAGCCGACCTGCGCCTCGCGAACCTGGATTCTGCAGTGTTGGCAGGCGCCAACCTCTCAGGTGCGAACTTGCAGGGCGCTTACCTCGGAGACGCGAAATTGCAGGGCGCCGGCCTCTTTTTTGCGAAAATGCAGGGCGCCAACCTCGGAGGTGCGAAATTGCAGGGCGCCAATCTCACATTTGCGAACTTGCAGGGCGCTGACCTCGGAGGCGCGAACTTGCAGGGCGCTGACCTCGGAGGCGCGAACTTGCAGGGCGCTGACCTCGGAGGCGCGAACTTGCAGGGTGCCGGCCTCGGAGGTGCGGAGTTGCAGGGTGCCGACCTCCAACACACACGGCTCTGGCAAGCGCACTTTGACCAGGACTCGAATTTTTCCCTGGCCGACCTGCGAGGAATCGACCTTAAGCCAGTGTCTTCTGACGAGTTGACAAACCTCCTCCATTCGTTGGACGCAATTCCGGAAAGGCGCCGTCAAGAGACGATCGACAAGCTCACGACGGCCTTAACCCTGGCAACACCTCCCATGCTTCCCGCCTCTGTCCGCGTCGAGACAGGAAAGCCGGTGCTCATCGAGGCTGAACTTCCCAACTTCGCTGACTTCGGCACGGGACTGACGACGAATGAGTGGGCCCACGATGCTGCGCTCGCTCCTTTCCTCGCTGGTCTTGCCCGCGGCGACACGAATGTGGCGCGCGGCATCGCTCGACGTGTCACCTCGAATCCGGACGCGAAACGCCGCCTCTGGCCGGATCTGGCGCGACGGCTGCTGGCAGCCGAGAAAGACGGCGCCTTTCAGCTCGACCTTTCGCCTGACAACCGTAAGGCACTGGAGAGCCTCGCCGCGAAGGCGCCCAGCCCGCTGACCGGAAAAAGGACCTATCATCGTCTGCCCGCTCCTCGACCACGAAAGGATGGCTTGCAGTAGCCCGGTCGGCCGTTTGCGGCCCACCCCTACCCTCCCAATGCTGGTGCCGCGTCGTCGATGATGAGCTGCAGGGTGCCGCCGCCGTGCCTCGGTTGCAGGCGGCCGGCGAGGTGGAAGGGGGCGCCGGCGTGTGCTGCCAGCGCTTGGCCCAGCGGCTGGTCGGCGCAACGGAACGCGATGGCCGGCAGCCGCGCGCCGCCGTCGATCAGGCCGCAGACGAGATGCCCGGCGCCGGCCGGACGGGTATGGGCAATGCGCACCGCCTCCAGGGCGAAGCGCGGTTCGGGGTGGCCGGGTCCGAACGGCGCGAGGCGGGCGAGCACCGAAGGCGGCAGCGCTGCCGCTCCCGCCAGGGACAGGACGGCGTCCACGCTCAGCGCGCGCAGCCCCTCGGCGGTCGCGGCATCGATCGCCAGCCGAGCCTCCAGGAACGCCCGCAGTTCGCCAAGCCGCCCCGCCTCCGCGGTGAAGCCTGCGGCCATGGCATGGCCGCCGCCCTTGAGCAGCAGGCCGGCCGCCACCGCGGCGTTGACCGCGGCACCGAGATCCCGCCCCGGAACGGAGCGGCCGGAAGCCATCGCCCGATCACCGTCGATCGCCACCACCAGCGCCGGCCGGCGGTACCGCTCGGCGAGCCGGCTGGCAATGATGCCGATGACGCCCGGATGCCAATCCCGGCCGCACGCCCACAGCAGCGGCACTTCGGGCGCATCACCAATGCGGGCCGCCGCCTCGGTCCAGACCGCCTGTTCGATCTGCTGCCGCTCGCCGTTGAGCGCGTTCAGGCGCCCCCCCAGCTTCCCCGCCTCGACGGGATCGTCGCAGGCAAGCAACCGGGCACCCAGGTCCGCCTGACCCACCCGGCCGCCGGCGTTGATGCGGGGGCCAATGGCGAAGCCGAGGTCGCGCGCCGACGGCGGGCCGCGCAGCCCCGCGAGATCGGCGAGAGCGCGCAGCCCGACGTTGCGGCGCTGCGCCATCACCTTCAGCCCTTGGGTTACAAACGCGCGGTTGACGCCGGCCAACGGCACGACATCGCACACCGTGCCGAGTGCGACCAGATCGAGCCACTGCCGCAGGTCCGGTTCCGGCCGCAGGGTATAGTGGCCCGTCGCGCGCAACAGCCGGTTGGTATCGACCATCAGCAGAAAGGCAAGGCCGGCGGCGCAAAGATGGTCGAGGCCGCTCCGGTCATCGGGCCGCTTCGGATTGACGACGGCGATGGCCGGCGGCAGCGGCAGGCTCGCCTGATGGTGATCGACGACCACCACATCCAGCCCGGCGGACGACGCATCCGCCAGCGCCTCGTGCGCAGCGATGCCGCAATCGACCGTGACCACCAGGCCGACGCCGCGATCGCGCAGGCCGCGCAAGGCCGGAGCGTTGGGTCCGTAGCCCTCGCGCAGCCGGTCCGGCACGTAAAGCAGCGGCTCGCATCCGACCGCGCGGAGGAAGCGCAGCAGCAATGCAGCCGCCGTCGCGCCGTCGACGTCATAGTCCCCGAACACGGCGATGCGCTGGCCGTTGACGACCGCCGCTGTCAAGCGCTCAGCAGCCTTGCGCATGTCCTTCAGCCGGCAGGGGTCGGGCAACAGATCGCGCAGGCGCGGGTCGAGAAACGACGCCGCCGCTTCGAGGCCGATGCCGCGAAGGGCCATCACACGGGCGACGATTTCCGGCAGGCCAAGCCGCTGCGCCAACGCAGCGGTCAGCCGCTCGTCATCAGGCGTCAGTGTCCAGCTGCGGCCGGTCAGCGAGCGCGCGACACCCAGCGCGAGCGGTGCCGCAGGCGGACAGGCGGCGGTCGGCCGCAGCGCGGCAGTGGGGTCCGGCGAACGCGCCGCCGCCGACAGATCAGAACGGCTCAATGCGGATCATCCGCGGCGGCTCCACCGACGACGGCAGGTCGGCGATCCGGGCCAGGGCGCGAACCATGGCTGCCTCGTCCGTCTCATGCGTCGTCATGACGACCGGCACCGCTTCGCCCGGTGCGCGCCCCCGCTGCAGCACCGCCTCCATCGACACGCAGTCATCGCGCAGAATGGCGGTCACGTCGGCGAGCACGCCCGGCTGATCAAGAACCATCAGCCGCACGTAATAGCAACCGCGGTGCCGGCTCATCGGCAGCGCCGGAAGCGCCAGCAGATGTTCCACCGGAACGCCAAAGGTGGGAGCCCGTCTGCCGCACGCAATATCCGCGATGTCGGCAACGACGGCTGACGCCGTCGGCCGTTCGCCGGCGCCGCGCCCCTCCTGGACGATGCGATCGACGAAATCTCCCTCGGCGACCACGGCGTTGAACACGCCATCGACGTTGGCGACCGGCGCATCACGCCGCAGCATGCAGGGATGCACCCGGCGCTCGACGCCACCGTCAGTCAGGGAGGCGATGCCGAGCAGCTTGATCCGGTAGCCGAGTTCCTCGGCGAAGGCGATGTCAACGGGGGAAACGTGGCGAATGCCTTCAATATGGACCGCGTCGAACTCGAGTGTGCAGCCGAAGGCGACGGTGGCAAGGAGTGCCAGCTTGTGCGCGGTATCGACGCCGTCGACGTCGAAGCTCGGGTCTGCCTCGGCATAGCCCAGCGCCTGGGCCTCGGAGAGCACCGCATCGAACTCGCGCCCACTCTCGCGCATCTGCGTCAGGATGTAGTTGCAGGTGCCGTTGAGGATGCCGAAGATGCGCGTCCGCCGGTTTGCCGCCAGGCCTTCGCGTAGCGCCTTAATAATCGGGATGCCGCCGGCGACCGCCGCCTCGTAAGCCAGCACGACACCAGCCGCCTCCGCCGCCGCCGCGAGCGGCACGCCGTGCCGGGCCAGCAGGGCCTTGTTAGCGGTGACCACGTGCCGGCCGCGCGCAATCGCCGCCTCGCAGACCTCCTTCGCCGGGCCCTCGGAACCGCCGATCAGTTCGACGACCACATCGACGTCCGCCTCCCGCGTCATCACGACCGCGTCGTCATACCAGGCGTAATTGTCCACCGAGAACCCGCGATCGCGGCGGAACCGGTCGCTGACGGCGGTGATCACGATGCTCCGGCCGGACCGAAGAGCCAGCTCTTCCTGGTTTGCCTGCAGGACTTTGACGACACCGCCGCCAACAGTCCCCAACCCCGCGATCGCGACCCTCAGGGGTTGTTGTCCTGAGTTATTGCTCAACGTCTTCCTCGCCCTACTGCGCGACCGGGGCGCGCTTGTCCGCCAGTTCGACGACGTTGTGATAGCGGCCGAGGAAGCTCTTGATGTTGCGGATGGCCTGGCGCGTGCGGTGGCGATTTTCGACCAGCGCGAAGCGGACGTGACCGTCGCCATGTTCCCCGAAGCCAATCCCGGGCGCCACCGCAACCTTTGCTTCACGCAGCAGGAGCTTCGAGAACTCCAGGCTGCCGAGATGGGCGAACGCCTTCGGCAACGGCGCCCAGGCGAACATCGTCGCGGCCGGCGACGGCACATCCCATCCAGCGGTGCCAAGACCGCTGATGAGCACATCGCGGCGCTGGCGGTACCGCTCCCGCATGTCCACCACACACTGTTGCGGACCGTTCAAGGCAGCGGTGGCGGCAACCTGAACCGGCGTGAAGGCGCCATAGTCGAGGTAGGACTTGACCCGCGCCAGCGCGGCGATCAGCCGGGCGTTGCCGCAGGCAAACCCGATGCGCCATCCCGGCATCGAATACGTCTTGCTCATCGAGGTGAACTCGACGCTGATGTCCTTCGCCCCGGGGATCTGCAGAATCGACGGCGGCGGGTTGCCGTCAAAATAGATTTCTGCGTAGGCAACGTCCGACATCACATAGATGCCGGCATGGCGGCAGAAATCCACCACCTGGCCATAAAAGTCCAGGGTCGCCAATTCCGCCGTGGGGTTGTTGGGATAATTGAGCACGACAGCGACGGGCTTCGGCACGCTGTGCTTCACCGCCCGCTCGAGAGCAGCGAGGAAATCGCCGTCTGCCCTTACCGGAATGTTGCGCACGGATGCGCCGGCGATGATGAAGCCGAACTGGTGAATCGGGTAGCTTGGGTTGGGTACCAGGATCACGTCTCCGGGGCTCGAAAGAGCCGAGGCGAGGTTGGCAAGGCCCTCCTTGGAGCCCAGCGTCACGCAGACTTCGGATTCGGGATCGACGGAAACATCGAACCGACGTTCGTAGTAGCCGGCAAGCGCCCGCCGCAGGCCCTTGATGCCACGCGACTCGGAGTACCGGTGGGTGCGGGGATCCTGCACCGTTTCGGTCAGCTTGCCGACGATGTGCGGCGGGGTCGGGAAGTCGGGGTTACCCATGCCGAAATCGATGATGTCTTCCCCGACCGCCCGCGCCCGCGCCTTCATCGCATTGACCTCGGCGAAGACGTAAGGCGGCAGCCGCCGGATCTTGAAGAATTCCATTTCCATCATTTCACCCATCGACTTCGAACGGTTGCGGACGCGCCATCCAAAACAGGCGATGCGGCGTCCGGCTTTTTGCCTCTTTCGTCGGGTACCATAACTGATCCGCATCCAAGGGCGCCATCTCTTGCAGCGGCGACAGAAAATTGCCCCAGTAAACCGGTTCGGGTTATACACTCGCGGATCTGTCGGACGGAGTTTAAAGGCGCCGAATACGGCAAGCACCGGCGAGCGCTGCTGTCCGGGAATAACGAATCGGGGAACTTGAGGTGTCGCAGATGGTCGATCAGCAACGCATTTCTCGGCCGCCGCCGGATCCTTCCGGCGTGTCGAAGGCGTTCGCGGAGATCGCGGAGCGCAGCCAGCTGATCGTCAACGACTGGTTGGGACGCAATGGACTGCTCGACCCGAACAATGGCGGTGCCGGTCCGATCGAGATGGCGACCCTCTTTCTCGATCTGACATCGAAGATGATGTCGATTCCCGCATCGATGGTCACCGCCCAGATGTCGCTCTGGCAGGACTACTTTACCCTGTGGCAGACCACCACAAGTCGAATGCTGGGTACCGACGTGTCGCAGGCGGCTGGGGAAACCGGTCGGCCCGCCGAACAGGCCTGGCACGACGTCGACATCTTCTCCTACGTCAAGCAGTCCTTCATGCTGACGACCCGCTGGATGCAGGCAGTCGCCGGCCTCGGCAATGATGGCCACCAGGGATTGCACAACGAGATGGAGCTCTGTGCCCAGCAGTTTCTTGCCGCCCTGTCGTCCGCCGAATTCACCCATACGAACCCGGAGATGTTGCGCGCGACGATCGAGAGCGGCGGGGAGAATCTGATCACCGGCCTTCAAAATCTTCTCAAGGAAATGGAGGTGGGCCTGGGTGCGCACGGTTCGGCGGCGCGCGATCCTGCTTCCTTCGCCGTCGGCCGGACGGTGGCGCGGACGCCCGGCAAGGTGATCTTCCGCAATTCGCTGATGGAAGTGATTCAGTACGCGCCGCGCACGGACCGCGTGCTTCGCCGGCCACTTCTCTTCGTCCCCAGCTGGACGGGCAAGTATTACGTGCTCGACCTTCGCGACCGCAACTCGCTGGTCCGCTGGGCGATCGATCTGGGCCATACGGTGTTCATGATCTCCTGGGTCGATCCGCAGCCGGGCGACCCCCTTCGCAGTTTCGAGGACTACGTGGTCGATGGCGCCGTCACCGCCATCGAAGTTGCCCAACGGTCGGCCGGCCAGGATCCCGTCAATGCCGTCGGTTACGACCTGGGCGGCACTCTGCTCGCCGCCGCCATGGCTTACCTGGCTGCGGGGGGTGAAGGGCGGGTCGGCACCGGCAGCTTTGTGGCCTCTCTTCTCGATTTCTCGCAGCCTGGCGAACTCGGCGCGATGATAGACGAGGAGATCCTGGAGCAACTCGACCCGCCCGCTGGTGACGCCGATGGCAGTGTCCTGTCCCGGACGTGTTCATTGCAGCGATTAAACGACCTTCTCTGGTCCTTCGTGGTCAATAACCACCTTTTGGGCAACGATCCTTTTCCGTTCGATCTGCTGCATTGGAACCGCGACGCGCCCCATCTGCCGCGGCGGCTGCACCGCGCCTATCTGAACGCCCTGTACCGGCACAACAGGCTGATCGAGCCGGGCGGACTCCTCGTCGGCGGACGACCTCTCGACCTGAGACGCGTCACCGCGCCGATCTACGTGATGTCCGCTCGGGAAGACCACATTGTCCCGTGGAAGTCCGCCTATCGGGGGATCCGGATGCTCGGCGGCGCCGACCGCTTCACGCTGGCCGCGTCCGGACACCTTGCCGGTGTTATCAATCCTCCCACCGGTGGCCGCTATTGTTATTGGACCAATCCGCGAATCCCCGACAACCCCGACGAGTGGCGAGCCGGCGCCAAGACCACGGAAGGCTCGTGGTGGGTGGACTGGGATACGTGGATTCGCAAGCGGTCCGGAGACGAATGGGTATCGGCGCGCGAGCCGGGGGGCGGTGAACTCGAACCGCTCTGCGACGCTCCGGGAACCTACGTCCGCGGCACCGCCTGACCGCCGCCGTACCGAGCCGTCGCCGTGGCAGCGCTTTGTGAACGCTGTCAGCGCAGCAGCTTGATCAGGCTGGTGTAATCCCAGCGGTTGCCGCCGCGCCGCTGGACCTCCGACAGAAACTGGTCGACGAGCGCCGTCACCGGCAACGATGAGCCGTTCCGTCGGGCCTCGGCGACGGCGATGCCCAGATCCTTGCGCATCCAGTCGACGGCAAAGCCAAAATCGAAGGCATCCGCGAGCATCGTCTGTGCCCGGTTGTCCATCATCCATGACTGTGCCGCCCCCTTGGAGATGGTGGCTAACACCTTCTCGGCATCGAGGCCGGCGCGGGAGGCGAAGTTCAGCGCTTCCGCCAGCGCCTGTGTCAGGCCGGCCAGACAGATCTGGTTGACCATCTTGGTCAATTGACCGGAGCCGCTCGACCCCACCAGGGTGATCGCCTTGGCATACGCCCCCATCACCGGCTCGGCGCGAGCGAACACCTCCTCGTCGCCACCGACCATGATGGCGAGCTGGCCGGCTTCCGCACCGGCCTGCCCACCCGACACGGGTGCGTCGAGAAAATCCAGGTGACGTTCGGCGGCAAGCACCGCCAGCGTGCGCGCGATTTCCGCGGACGCGGTGGTATGATCGACCAGGATCGAGCCTGCCGCCATGCCGGCGAGGGCGCCGGCTTCTCCCAGAACGACGGAACGCAAATCATCGTCGTTGCCGACGCAGGTAAACACGATCTCGGCGCCCCTGGCCGCTTCCGCCGGCGAAGTGGCCGCACGTCCGCCAAACTTTGCCACCCATTGGTCCGCCCTAGATGCCGTCCGGTTGTAGACGGCAACCTGATGGCCTGCCCGCTGGAGATGCCCCGCCATCGGAAAGCCCATGACGCCGAGACCGATGAACGCCGCGTGCATGCCTTGTGCTCCCTCATCCGAGTTGTTCGCCGGCGTTGCCCCCGTGCTCAACCGAGCAGCGTATGGAGCTGCCGCCAGGTGGCAGTGTCCGGCGCCAGCAGCAATGTATCCTCGACGATACAGGGGGCGGGACGGTAGGGCGAGCCGTTGCTGCGCAACGCCGAATAGCCGCCGGCCTCCTTGTGAATCAGCACTCCTGCGGCATGGTCCCAGGGCTTCAGTCGCGCATACGACGCGAAGTCCAGAACGCCACGGGCGAGATCCATATACTCGCGGCCGACCGAACCGTACCGTGTCGCGACCGGTGGGGGCTTCTGGCCGGGAGTCCTTAAGGACAAGGCCAGCCGATCGGCCGCCCGCCGCGCCAGGGAGCCGTGCATTGCTGAAAGCGAACGATCGCGAACGACGGTAACCTGCCGGGGCTCCTGCCCTGCTCTCGGCTCAAGCCAGGCGCCCTCCCCCGCCACTGCCCACAGCAGGGCATCGGAGAGCGGATCGAGGATGAAGCCGGCCTTAACCTCGCCACCGACGCAGAACCCGACAATGATGGCAAAGCAGGCGTGCCCCTCGGCGAAGTTCGAGGTTCCGTCCACCGGATCAAGCAGCCACACCGGGTCACCGCCCGCAAGCAGGCCCAGGATGTCCGGGCGCGTTTCCGCTGCTTCCTCTCCCACGAAGACGGAGCCCGGAACCAGGGGGCCCAGTCGATCCTCGAGGGCCTTTTCCGCTTCGATGTCGGCAATGGTGACCAGATCGCGCGGGTTGCGCTTCTTGTGGGCGATGTCGCCGGCCGCGAGGTTGCGGAACCGCGGCAGGATGATCCGGGCCGCGACCTCTCGCAAAATGACCGCGACAGCGCGGGTGTCCGGCAGCCGATCAGGCGGCGTAGAGGTCGCGATCGCGGTGGTATCCCTTAGCGAAGTCCTGGAGCATCTGCGCCGCATCGGAGTTGTATTCGGCTCGCTGCATCAGGGCCCGCGTGACGAAGCAGGCAAAGGCAACCGCCTCCCCCTTGCCGCGGAGTTGAAAGTGATCGGCCAATCCGTCCAGCGCCGCATGGGTCTGCCCGCGCGCCATAACGTTGAGCTGTCGCTTGACGAAGCGATGCTTTCGCCGCCACCGCTGCTGAACCTCGGGATTTGCCATGTGCGTTTATCTACGCTTCCCGCCGCCGGCACACAAGCGGTGCACCGCGTAACCGCTCTGGGCCGTATCCCCTCACCCGGCCGCCGATCACTGAGCGGCGGCTTTTCCCTTGATTCGCGCATCCGTGACGGTACGGTTTTACTCCTCAGCGAGCGGGATCGATCCTGTACGAATTCCGCCCCAAAAAGTACGAACCTCCCGGGAGATCGTCCGTGACCAAACCGCCATCCGCTCCACGCTGTGCCGCTTTCGTCGGTCCCTACCTGTCCGGCAAGACGTCCCTGCTCGAGAGCGTGCTGTCGCTGACCGGTGCGGTCACCCGCAAAGGCAGTGTGCGCGAGGGAAATACCGTCGGCGACGGCACGGCGGAGGCGCGTGCCCGCCAGATGTCGACCGAACTGAATGTGGCGACGACCGAGTACCTGGGTGAGACGTGGACCTTCCTCGATTGCCCCGGGTTCATCGAGTTGGCTCAGGACGCGCTCTACGCCCTGTCGGTGGTCGATCTCGCGGTCGTGGTCTGCGAACCAGAGCCGCAGAAGGTCCTTACCCTGGCACCGCTGCTGCGCTTTCTCGACGAGCGCGCCATTCCGCACCTGGTGTTCATCAACAAGATGGACCTAGCCGGGGGCAGCATCCGGGCCACTCTCGAAGCCCTGCAGGGACTGTCGATGCGGCCCCTGGTGCTTCGGGAAATCCCGATCCGCGATGGGGAGAAGGTCAGCGGCTTTGTCGATCTGGTCAGCGAGCGCGCCTTTCGCTGGAGCGAGGGGCAGCGGTCCGAGTTGATTCCGCTGCCCGACACCATAGCCGACCGCGAGCAAGAAGCGCGGACGGGCATGCTGGAAGCGATCGCCGATTTCGACGACGCCCTTCTGGAGAAGCTGCTGGAGGATATCGTTCCGAATCCGGGCGAAATTTATGCCGGCCTTGCCCGCGATCTTCAGCAGCACTTGATTGTGCCCGTGTTCTTCGGCTCTGCGGAGGGCATGCACGGCATTACCCGGCTCCTGAAAGCGCTGCGGCACGAGGCATCCGAGCCACCGCAGACGGCCGAGCGCCTCGGTGTCATCGCCGACGAACCCTGTGCACGGGTTTTCAAGACGCTGCATGCGTCGCACACAGGCAAACTGTCCTTCGTCCGTGTCCTGTCCGGCGAGATTGCCGACGGCATGACGCTGAACGGCGAACGGGTGAGCGGCGTCAACCGGGTTCTCGGCCAAAAGCTGGAGAAGCTTTCGAACGCGCATATCGGCGAGGTCGCCGCCCTGGGCCGTCTTGACGCCGCGCAGACGGGGGCGATGCTGTCGCCGTCAGGTAAGGCCGTCGCCGACGAATGGGCCCCCCCGCTGAAGCCGTTGTTCGCGCTGAACGTGCATACCCGGGAACGCTCCGACGAGGTCAAACTCACGGCCGCGCTTGCCCGCCTGGTCGACGAGGATCCCTCGCTCTCCTACGGTCACGACCCCGATACCGGCGAGTTCCTGCTGTGGGGCCAGGGCGAAATGCACGTTTCGATTGCACTCGACCGGCTCCGCAACCGCTTCAACATTCAGGTGATCTCGCAGCGGCCGCAGGTGCCGTACAAGGAGACGATCCGTGGAACCGTCAGCCACCACGCCCGGCACAAGAAGCAGTCCGGCGGCCACGGTGAGTTCGGCGATGTGCACATCGAGATCAAACCGCAGCCCAGAGGCGCAGGCTTCGTCTTCAGCGACACCATTACCGGCGGCGTCGTGCCCAAGCAGTACATCCCGGCGGTCGAAACGGGCATCCGCGAGTACCTGCTGCGCGGGCCGCTCGGCTTCCCGGTGGTCGACATCGCAGTAACGCTCACCGACGGCCAGTATCATACCGTTGATTCGTCGGACATGGCGTTCCGCAAGGCGGCGCAGCTGGGAATGCGCGAAGGGATGCCGAAATGCTCGCCGGTGCTGCTGGAGCCGATCTTTCAGGTCAAGATCGCCATTCCTAATGAGTTCACGTCCCGGATTCAGCGACTGGTGAGCGGCCGTCGCGGCCAGATCCTGGGTTTCGAGGCGCGGAACGGCTGGGCCGGTTGGGACGAAGTGAGCGTCCTGCTGCCGCAGGCCGAAATGCATGGTCTCATCGTCGAGCTCCGTTCGGCGACGCTCGGAGTCGGCACCTTCGAATGGAACTTCGATCACCTGCAGGAACTGACCGGCAAGCTTGCCGACGATATCGTCGCGCAACGGGCGGCGGCAACCTGAGCGGCGCGAGCTGTCGAGACCGGGCGGGAGAAGCGCGCGATGAACGTGTTCCTTGTGCATGCGCATCCCGAGCCGCGCTCCTTTTGTGCCGCTATGAAGGATACGGCCGTCGAAGCACTGGCCGAAGCCGGTCACACCGTCGTCGTCTCCGATCTTTACGCGATGCGATTCGATCCGGTCGCATCGGCGGACGACTTCTCCGAACGAGCCGAGCCGTCGTACCTCGTGTATGCGCTGGAGCAGAGGCACGCTTACGAGACCGGGAGCCTCGCGCCGGACATCGCCGCCGAAGTGCAGAAACTGAAGGCATGCGACCTGCTGCTGCTGAGCTTTCCGCTGTTCTGGTTCTCGGTGCCGGCAATCCTGAAAGGGTGGATCGATCGGGTGTTGCTCTCGGGCCTGACCTACGGCGGCAAGCGCTTCTACGATCGCGGCGGTCTCGCCGGCAAGAAGGCGACGATCGGGATCACCCTGGGCGCGCGGCCGCACATGTTCGGACCGGACGCCATCCATGGCGAGATCGAAACCATGCTGCGTCCCATTCTTCGCGGCACACTGTGGTACACAGGCATGCAGGTGCTGCCGCCGTTCTATGCCTATCACGTGCCCTACGTTACCGCCGATGCGCGAAAAGCGATTCTCGGTGGCTGGCGCCGCTGGCTCCTGACGCTGGAGCAGGCGGAGCCGCTGACCTTCCCGCGGCTCGATGAATTCGACGACCGGCTCTACCCGAAGCGCCGGCTGGATCACGATTGAGCAAATGCGGGCACTGGCCCGGAGAAAGCAAAACTCGCGGGCAGCCCTTGACCGAAGTCTGCGAAAAATGATATCTCTTTTTGGGATATATCATTGAGATCGAATGTCGGCATGGAAACCGCGAAAATTTTCTGGTCCGGCCGTTCGCAGGCCGTGCGGCTCCCCAAGGAGTACCGTTTCGATACGGACGAGGTTCGCATTCGACGTCATGGTCGCGCCGTCATCCTTGAACCGATCGCACACGACTGGGCTTGGCTGGATCGGATCATCGGCCCAATCGATGATGATTTCGCACGCGCCACCTGCGAACAACCGATGAAGCAGGAACGCCCGGAGCTTGATTTCCTGAAGTGAACTCGAGCAACGACTGAATCGACCCTTTCGAAGAGCAGACCGCCCGAACCAGCGGCGTCGGAACGGCGTCCCCGCCCACGTGATCTGTGGCAAAAGTGGCAAAGAGGGATGAGTCGCATATTGGATTTCCTCAGATGAAATATCTGCTCGATACCAATGCCGTCATCGCTCTCATGAAGGGCCAGCCCGGTTTCCTGAATCAATTGCGCCAGCGTCAACCGCGTGACTTCGGTGTCCCTGCCATCGTCATGAGTGAACTCTTTTATGGGGCCCATAAAGGGAGGCGGACGGTTGAGAACCTGGCGCGCTTGGATGAACTGCAGTTCGAAGTGCTGGATTTCGACCGCGAGGACGCGCGCTTGGCCGGCGCGCTACGCGCGACACTGGAGGCGGCCGGCACCCCCATCGGCGCCTACGACGTCCTGATCGCGGGACAAGCGCTTGCCCGTGGCCTGATCCTGATCACCCACAACACGCGGGAGTTTGAGCGCGTACCGGCCCTGCGCATCGAGGACTGGGAGTGATCAGAGAAATCCCGGAATTGGCATGAGCCTTTTGCCGTCTTTCCCGGGAAGCGGTCGAACCGGCCCCCCTTGTCATTAAGAGGCGGCATCAGACGGCACCGCCGTGACGTGGCGGGCCCATCGGGCAGCCGGATAGACGTAGGAAACCGGCCGGTCCGGATCGGTGCTGCCGGCGACGATAAAGCCCAGAACGTTCATGTCTTCATCCACCACCGGCGCGCCGCTGCTGCCCGGCGCGACCGCCGCGTCCACCTGCACGAGGTGGTCCACTGGCCCGATGGGCGCGATATCCACCCTCGCCTCCAGGCCGTTTGCGACGGACCCCGACGCGAGCCCGACACGCTCGCCGGCAGCGATGGCTATGCGGACTTTGCTCCCAGGCGCTGCCTCGGCGGAGCTGAGCCGGAGGCCCGGCACCTTCAAAGCGGCCGGGCAGTCGAGAAGCAGGGGGCCGAAGGGGTGGTCCCGAACGCTCTTCAAGACCCCGGTGCTATGCCGGCCGCCATCGGCGGACACGATGGAGACCGGCCCGTCAGTGAGCATGGCCGTATTGCCGACCCAGCCATCGGCAATAATGATTCGCGGGTTCGCCAGCACAAAGCCGGTCATGAACGGCACGCCATTCGGCCCAAGAATTCCGACGACCGACGCCATCACGTCGTCCACCGTCTCGGCACCCGTCACCGGCTGCGCCGCTGTCGAGGGTTGTCTCACAAAAGCGGCGACCGGGGTTTCGCGCAGGGTTTCCGCCGCCTCGATTGCCGAACCCAGGGTGGCGCCCAGCCGCGTAAACAGAGCCTCAAAGCTGCTCGCCTGGCCGACGACTGCCCGGACGCGCGGATCGGACTCAAGGCCGGCGGGGACCGCAGAAGGGGAGACGTACCACACCGCCTCGCCACCTGCCCCCAGGATCAGTTCCCGGATACGCCGGTCGCGCAGGCTGTGGCCGACCACCACCACGTCGCGGCCATTGATGGCCGGCTTCAGGACCGGCGCGATCTCATCGAGATAGCTGTCCATTTCCGACGGCGTCCACGCCATTCGCCGCTGGAACAGGTCGCCGTGCAGTTTCACGATCTTCACCCTCGGATGGCGCCCTCGCAACAGCGGAGACAGCCGGTCGATGCGGACCAAGCCGTTGACCAGCAGCACGTAATCGCGCCGCCAGAGCCGCGCCGCGGCCAAGCCGTCGTCGAGCAGCGGATCAAGGTTGGTGGTGAGCACGATATCCAGGAAAGCGTCCGCGCAGAGGGCAGCGAGCGACTGGTAGCCCGGTGTTACCCGGGCCGGATCGCGCGTTTGCAGGTATTCGGCCAGCAGCCGGTAGCGTTCCGAATCGCTGCGCGTCTCGATCCATGGAACGAACGAGGCGAAGTCGGCGACGCCGGCGAGCTCGTAAATCCCGGCCATCGCGCCCACCCCCGACTCGACCGAGGCGCCGGCACCCAGTAGAAGGACCGGCGGCGGTTCGCCAAGGCGGCGGCGGTCTGCCAAGTCCCTAGCGAGATGGTCGACCGTGCGTTCGAGCATCGGCCATGATCCCGAACTTGGGAGACATCCGCAAGCCGGGGAATTATTGCTGCCGCTGGCTGGGAAGGCGGGCGTGCTGAGCAGCATCGAGCAGTTTGTCTCCGACCTGCCGTTGTTTTGGGCGGGCGTTCTGGCCAGCCTGGCGGCTGGTCTGGCCGCCGGTATCGGAGCACTGCCAGTGTTCCTCGTCGATCGGGCTTCCCGCCGCCTGCAGGACGTCCTGCTGGGGTCTGCCGCCGGCGTCATGCTCGCCGCCACCTGCTTCTCCTTGCTGCTGCCGGGCCTCCAGATCGCGGCGCTCCGCACCGGAGGCGTGCTGGCAGGCGGGCTGCTGGTTGGCGCAGGCGTCATGACCGGTGCGATCGGCCTCTGGCTCGCCCATCACCTTCTGCCTCACGAGCACATCATCAAGGGCAAGGAAAGCCTCAGCGGCGGTCTGGTGCCCAGAAACGTTCGCCGGATCTGGCTGTTCGTCCTGGCGATCATGCTTCACAACGTGCCGGAAGGCCTGGCGGTGGGTGTCGGTGTCGCCTCGGGCGAAGCCGCGGACGGCCTCGCCCTAACCATCGGCATTTTTCTTCAGAATCTGCCGGAGGGGTTTGTCGTGGCGCTGGCGTTGCTGCCGCTCGGCTGGAGCCGCCTGCAGGCGGTTTTGGTGGCGCTGGCCACCGGCGCGGTGGAAACCGTAGGCGGCTTCGTCGGGGCTGGCGCGGTGACTCTCTCGACGGCCGTGCTGCCCTGGGCGCTGGCGGCGGCCGCCGGCGCCATGCTGTTCGTCATCAACCACGAGATCATCCCGGAGACGCACGAAAACGGACACGAGACACCGGCCACCTTCGGAGTCGTTGGCGGCTTTATTCTGATGATGCTGCTGGACGTGGGTCTCGGAGTGACGGTCTGAGCGACTGGTGCGAAAAAAATTGCCGGGCCCGAGGGCCCGGCAAGTCCAACAGGGAGGCTTCACGTCTGGGAGACGTAGGACTCGTTGGGAACGAGCCCTTCTTCCGGGCGTTGCACCCGAAACCGAGAACTCAATTGCTGCAGTGCAGCGACAAGAGGGAATATATCGGGCGGCCCTGATCGCCGCCAACCAAAAAATCGCAGGGCTCCCATGCGGGTTCCGCATGAGAAGTTGAGTGATTTGTTTAAGGAATCGCGTCTTGCGACTTATTTCCCCGGTTGGGGCTGGCAAAATGACGCGAATCGAAGGCGCCGAGCGCCCTTTCGCCCCTCGCGTCCGCGATAAAGCTGTGCCGCGCGCGCTAAAGAGCCGGAAAGCTCAGTTCGTCAGCTCTTCGACCTTGCGGAGAATGAACTGCCGGAACAGCGTGATCCGGCTGGAGTGGCGCAGTTCCTCTGGGTAAACGAAGAACACCTCGAGGTCGGGACCACTGATCTCCGGTAATATCTCGACGAGATTGCCCGCTTCGTTGTTAAGGTACTGCGGCAGAGCACCGATGCCGATGCCACTCTGGACGGCGCGAAAGATGCCGTAAGTCGAATTCACCTTGAGAAAGGCCTTGCGCCGGGCGCCTTCATTCAAACCCGCCTCGAGCAACCAATTCAAGTTGGGGACCGGCGGCCGGGCATCCTCGCCAAACACCACCAAGCGATGCGAATCAAGATCGGCCGGCACCCGCGGCATGCCATGCTTCTGGAGGTAGGAAGGGGCCGCAAACACATGGTATGTCAACGTCATCAGCCGGCGCTGGATCAGGTCGGACTGGGTCGGCGTGGTCATGCGAATGGCCACATCCGCCTCCCGCATCGACAGATCGAGTTCGTTGTCGGTCAGCACCAGCGAGACCTCGATATCCGGATTTTCTTCGAGGAACTCCTTCAGGCGCGGCGCCAGCCAGATGGATCCGAAGGCGATCGTCGTCGTGATCTTCAGCGGTCCCTTCGGCCTTTCCCGGCTTTCGCTGATCCGCGCCTCCGCCATGTTCAGCTTGGCAAGGATCTCGCGGGCGGTCTTGAACAGGATTTCTCCCTGCTCGGTGAGCATCAGGCCCCGCGCGTGCCGGTGAAACAGAGGCACCGCCAGGCTTTCCTCCAGCGAACTCACCTGGCGGCTGACGGCCGACTGGCTCAGGTTGAGGGTGTCCCCGGCATGCGTAAAGCTTCCCGCCTCGGCGACGGCGTGAAACACCCGAAGCTTGTCCCAGTCCATCGCCATTTCCCGCCTGCCCTGCTGGTGTTGCTCTTTTTGCCGCAAGCGCCTAGAGCGCCCGCGGCGCATTCGATCGGCGTCCTGTATGCGCCTGATGACCCGCGTCGTCCGTCCCTATTCGGCCGCGCGAACGTGTTGTGCTTCTCCATCGAAGGCGAGGAAGCGTTCCGCCTCCAGCGCCGCCATGCACCCTGTCCCGGCAGCGGTTATCGCCTGTCGGAACACCTTGTCCTGCACATCACCCGCGGCAAATACACCCGGCACACTGGTTTGGGTGCTGTCCGGTCGGGTGACGATATAGCCGTCATCATCCATGTCGAGCTGACCACGAAAGATCGCGGTATTGGGGACATGCCCGATTGCTATGAACACGCCGTCCACGGCCAGCTCGGTTGCCACGTGGGTCGACATGTCGCGCAACCTCAGATGCTGCACCGCCTTGTACGGGGCGACCTGACCGACGATTTCCTCCACCACGTGATTCCAGACCACCGCCACCTTCGGGTTGCGAAACAGCCGGTCCTGCAGAATGCGTTCCGCGCGCAATTGGTCGCGGCGATGGATCAGCGTTACCTTGGCAGCGAAGTTGGTCAGGTAAACGGCTTCCTCGACCGCCGTATTGCCGCCGCCGATCACCGCCACATGCTTGTTCTTAAAGAAGAACCCGTCGCAGGTGGCGCAAGCGGAAACCCCAAACCCCTGGAACAGGGCCTCGCTCTCCAGTCCCAGCCAGCGCGCCTGCGCGCCGGTGCAAATGATCAGTGTGTCGGCGATGTAAGTGTCGCCAGAATCACCACGACAGGAAAAGGGCCGACGAGCCAGATCCACCGACACGACGGTATCGTCGATCATCTGCGTGCCGACCTTGGCGGCCTGACGGTCCATCTGCTCCATCATCCACGGGCCTTGGACCGTGTCCTCGTAGCCGGGATAGTTCTCCACGTCCGTGGTGATGGTGAGCTGACCACCCGGCTGCAGTCCGCGCACTAAAAGCGGCGCCAAATTCGCGCGTGCTGCATAGATCGCTGCCGTGTAGCCGGCGGGGCCTGAACCGAGGACCAGCACTCTGCTGTGGTGACTGCGAATTGACATCCGGCAAGAGCTCGACGATGCGCGTGCAGCGCATCAGGGTTTCACGGGATGCATAGCATAGGTATCGATGCTGCAGCGCGCAAGGGCACTGGGCAGCCCGAGCCTAGGCTGCGTCGGCGACATTCGGCTTCCGGCGCAGCGGGTCCAGGGGTAATATAATTGCGCGAAGTGTGGGGCTTCGCGGAGGTTCAAGATCGTGCGACGGGTCAAACTGGATAAGATCGATCAACGGATCCTGCACGACCTGCAGGAGAACGGACGACTGAGCAACGTGGAACTGGCGCGCCGCGCCGGCATCAGCGCGCCACCTTGCTTGCGCCGGGTGCGGGCGCTGGAACGGGCCGGATATCTGCGGGGGTATCACGCCGAACTGGAACCGAAGGCGCTGGGCTTCAACGTCACCGTGTTCGCGCTGGTCGGCCTCGCCAGTCAGGCGGAACCCGATCTCCAGGCGTTCGAAGCACTCGTCGCCGGCTGGCCGGAGGTTCGTGAGTGCTACATGCTTGCCGGCGAGACCGATTTCCTCCTCAAGGTGGTCGCCGTGGACTGGGAGTCCTACGAGCGCTTCCTGACGACCCGGCTCACCCCAGCACCGAACGTCACCCACGTCAAATCCGCGCTCTCCATCCGGACCTCCAAACTGCAACCGGGCGTCCCTATCGCGCTCGATGGGGAGAATGGCGGTCTTTCCTGACTCTCACCCCGTCGAACCCCGATATCTGGCAACGCTGGCGGATCGTCACTGCGCGAGGTAGCGCTTCACGTTGTCGCGGATGCGTTCGTCGACAGCGGGATGGGGCAGCGGCGGGATAAAGGCATCGCCGGTTATGCGCTCGTAAAGCGCGATATAACGCAGCGCAAAATCAACAATCGTCTCGGCCGGAATGGGAGGAATGGCCTCCTTGTAGGGGTCGCAGCGCGCGACGATCCAGCGGCGCAGGAAGTCCTTGTCGAGCGTCTCCGGATCCTGGCCCTGCTCGAACTGCCGCTGATAGCTGTCGGACGTCCACCAACGACTCGAATCGGGGGTATGAATCTCGTCGGCCAGGACGATGGAGCCATCCCTGTCGAGGCCGAACTCATATTTGGTATCGACCAGGATCAGTCCGCGTTGCGCCGCCAGCTCCCGGCCGCGCGCGAACAACGCCAGAGCCAGCGCCGAGACCTCGTCCCATTGTGCTGACGTCAACAGCTGACGGTCAACAATCTCTCGGGCGCTGATCGGCGCATCGTGGTCTCCATCTGCTCCTTTTGTCGTCGGCGTCAGGATCGTGGCGGGGAGCTTTTGGTTCTTGCGCAGGCCTTCGGGAAACCGGAGGCCGTAAAGCTGTCGATGTCCGTCGCGATACATCGGCCAGATCGACGTGGCGGTGGTGCCGGCGAGGTAGTCGCGTGCCACCACTTCGACCGGCAGCATGGAAAGCCGCCGGGCCACAGTCACGTTGGGATCCGGGAAGGCGATGATGTGGTTGCGACAGAGGCCGGCGGTCGCCTCGAACCAGTATCGGGCGACCGACGTCAGAACCTGGCCCTTGAACGGCACTGCCGCCAGCACCTGGTCAAACGCGCTTTGCCGGTCGGTGGCGATGATCAGCCGGCGCCCGTCGGGAAGGTCATAGTTATCGCGCACCTTGCCGCGCAGCGACCGTTCCAGACCGGGCAGGTTGGTGTCGGTCAGAACCCCCGGCAGCGCGGCCTCGATACAGGCCCGGAGATCCGCTTCTGCGGCAGTCATCGCCGCCGCCCTTCGCCTTGATCAACCGTACGCGATCTTGACGATCTCGTAGGAACGCGAACCGCGCGGCGTGGTCACCTCGACAACGTCGCCGAGGGTCTTGCCGATGAGCGCGCGGCCGAGCGGCGAGGTTACCGACAACAGGCCGGCCCCGGCATCTGCCTCGTGGGTGCCGACAAGGCGGTAGGTCGCTTCCTCTTCCGTATCTTCGTCTGCCAGCATCACGCGGGCGCCGAAGCGGATGACGTCGCCGGAAAGCTGGGAGATATCGATGACCTGAGCCCGGCTGATAATATCCTCCAGCTCGGCGAGGCGGCCCTCAATGAAGCTCTGGCGCTCACGAGCGGCGTGATACTCGGCATTTTCCGAAAGGTCCCCGTGCTCCCGCGCCTCGGCGAGGGCACGAATCACCGCCGGCCGCTCCTCCGAACGTAAGCGCTTGCGCTCGTCCTCAAGACGGATCAGGCCGTCCTGAGTCATGGGGATCTTTTCCATTGCCTCCCTCTCGTCTGCGTCACCACCGTCCTCCCCCCACGCCTTCGAATGTCCAGAGGAGTGCTCGCGGTTCCTAGCCGGCCCCACTTACCGCGTCAGCATCAGAACGTCCGGCTACCATAAGTCTGCAAGGGCGTCACTTCAAGGGCGTGACCGGAAACGAGCACCGCGATGGCTTCGACCGCGGCAGCGGCGCCCGAGATGGTGGTGTAATGGGGAACGTTCATCATTAGCGCCGAACGCCGGATGGAGAAGCTGTCGCGAATCGCCTGCGCTCCTTCCGTTGTGTTGATCACCAGATGCACCTCGCCGTTGATGATGGCGTCCTCACAGTGCGGCCGGCCCTGAAGCACCTTGTTGACCCGCCGGACCGCAAGGCCGCGCCGGGCAAAATCGGCTGCCGTGCCGTCGGTCGCCAGGAGCTCAAACCCCATGTCAACCAGCCGGCGCGCCAGCGCCGCCACGGCTTCCTTGTCCTGGTCCTTGACCGAGATGAAGACCGTTCCGCTCGTGGGTAGCCTGATGCCGGCGCCGAGCTGCGACTTGGCGAACGCCTGTCCGAAGTCCGGAGCGATGCCCATCACCTCGCCCGTGGATTTCATCTCCGGGCCAAGAATGATATCGACGCCAGGGAACCGGGCGAACGGAAAGACCGCCTCCTTGACCGAGACGTGGTTCTGCTCCGGTCGATGGCCCAGCCCGAAAGCCGCGAGTGGCTCGCCGGCCATCACGCGCGCGGCGATCTTCGCGACGGGGACCCCGGTCGCCTTGGCCACGAAGGGGACGGTGCGGCTCGCGCGGGGGTTGACTTCCAGAATATAGATTTCACCGTTCCGTACCGCGAACTGGACGTTCATCAAGCCAATCACGCCCAGAGCCAATGCCAACTCGCTGGCCTGGCGCTCGATTTCCTGGATCACCACCTGCGGCAGGGAATGCGGCGGCAGGGAGCACGCGGAATCGCCGGAATGGACACCGGCCTCTTCCACATGCTGCATGACGCCGGCCACGTAAACGTTTCGTCCATCGCAGACGGCATCGACGTCCACTTCGATGGCGTTCTCCAGGTAGTGATCGAGCAGAACCGGGTAGTCTTTGGAGACTTTCACCGCCTTGTCGATCCCCGCGTGGTTCTCGAACAGGAGCCTCGCGAAGTAGCGGTCGAGATCTTCCGGTGCGTGCAGGATGTCCATGGCTCGCCCGCCCAGCACATAGGACGGCCGGACAACGAGGGGAAAGCCGATCTCCGCAGCCACCCGCTTGGCCCCCTCGGCCTCGATCGCTGTCCCATTCGCGGGCTGGCGCAATTCCAGGCGATGCAGCAGGGCCTGGAACCGCTGCCGATCCTCGGCCAGATCAATGGCGTCGGGCGAGGTGCCGAGAATGGGAATGCCGGCTTCCGCCAATGGATGGGCCAGCTTTAGCGGCGTCTGCCCTCCGAACTGCACGATCACGCCGAGAAGCTGGCCCGCACTCTGCTCGACGCGGATCAGTTCGATGACGTCCTCGACGGTCAGGGGCTCGAAATACAGGCGGTCCGACGTGTCGTAATCCGTCGAAACCGTTTCCGGATTACAATTGACCATGATCGCCTCGTAGCCGGCCTCCCGCAGGGCATACGCGGCGTGCACGCAGCAATAGTCGAACTCGATCCCCTGCCCGATCCGGTTAGGCCCGCCGCCGAGGATGACCACCTTCGCGCGGTCGGATGGGTGCGCCTCACATTCGGGCGCGAAGCCAAGATCGGTCTCGTAGGTGGAGTACATGTACGACGTCTGCGAGGGGAACTCGGCGGCACAGGTGTCGACCCGTTTGTAGACGGGGGTTACGCCGAGCAGCCGGCGACGATGCGCCACGTCCTCCTCTTTCTTGCCGGTCAGCTCCGACAGCCGCTGATCCGAAAACCCCAGCCCCTTCAGCCGCAGCAGGCCCGCCGCATCGCGCGGCAGCCCCTTTTCGCGAACCTCCGCCTCGACGGCGACCAGGTCCCGAATTTGCGAAAGAAACCACCGGTCATAGCGACACGCGGCATAGACGGCATCAATATCGAGCCCGCGCCGGAACGCTTCGGCAATCACCAGCACCCGGTCCGGGCGCGGCTGGGCCAGTGCCGCCAGGACTTCCTCTGCCGCGCCGTCGATGTTGACCTCGTTGAAGCCGGAGAGGCCGGTCTCCATCGAACGCAGCCCCTTCTGCAGGGCTTCGGCGAAGCAGCGGCCGATTGCCATGGCCTCGCCCACCGACTTCATCGACGTGGTCAGGATCGGCTCGGCGCCCGGGAACTTTTCGAAGGTGAAGCGCGGAATCTTGGCAACGACGTAGTCGATCGACGGCTCGAACGACGCCGGGGTGATGCCGGTGATGTCGTTCTGCAATTCATCCAGCGTGTAGCCGATCGCCAGTTTCGCCGCGACCTTGGCGATGGGGAAGCCGGTCGCTTTCGACGCCAGCGCCGAGGACCGGGAGACACGGGGATTCATCTCGATCACCACCATCCGCCCGTCGTCCGGGTTGACGGCGAACTGGACGTTGGAGCCCCCGGTATCCACCCCGATCTCGCGCAGCACCGCGATCGAGGCGTCGCGCATGAGCTGATATTCCTTGTCGGTGAGCGTGAGCGCCGGCGCGACAGTAATCGAGTCACCGGTGTGCACGCCCATGGGATCGACGTTTTCGATCGAGCAGACGATAATGCAGTTGTCCGCGTGATCGCGGACAACCTCCATTTCGAACTCCTTCCAACCCAGCACCGACTCCTCGATCAACACCTGCCGGGCCGGCGAGGCGGCGAGGCCGCCCGAAACCACGCGCTCGAATTCGGCGGAGTTATAGGCGATCCCACCGCCGGTGCCGCCAAGCGTGAACGACGGCCGAATGATCAGCGGCAGACCGATTTCGTGCAGCACGGCCCACGCCTCGTCCATCGAGCGCACCGTCCGGCTCTTGGGGCAAGCAAGGCCAATGCCTGCCATCGCCTCGCGAAAGAGCTGCCGGTCTTCCGCCTTGGCGATGGCATCCGCCTTGGCACCGATCATCTCGACCTTGTGCCGTGTGAGGGCTCCCGAGTGGAAGAGCTCCATGCCGACATTCAGCGCCGTCTGCCCGCCCATTGTCGGCAGCAGGGCGTCGGGACGCTCCCGCTCGATGATCCGCTCCACTGTCGCTGCGGTAATCGGCTCGATGTAGGTGGCGTCGGCCATGCTGGGATCGGTCATGATCGTGGCCGGGTTGGAGTTCACGAGAACAACGCGATACCCCTCATCACGGAGCGCCTTGCAGGCCTGGGCACCGGAGTAGTCGAACTCGCAGGCTTGACCAATGACGATCGGGCCGGCGCCGATGATCAAAATCGTGTGTATGTCGGTACGCTTCGGCATGGTGTCCGGCCTCTTCCGCTCCACTTTCCGCAACGGCGGCGGGACACTACACCGCAACCGGACGCCGGCGCCATCCGCAGCGTGCGCATGTCGCCCAGACAGTGTTGCGACCCGCTCAAATCCCGTTTGACAGCGGATTTCCCGCGTTGTACCCCATATAGGCCTTTTTCGGCCCTTTTTGAGCCAGCCCTCACCCCGGATAAGCGACCATGGCTATACGCATCGGCACGAACGCTAACGACACATTGTTCGGAACCGACTTTGCAGACTACATCCTAGGTCGCGATGGCGACGACCTTCTCGATGCTGGTACCGGCAACGATACGGTCCTGGGCGGCAACGGTCGCGACACGCTGATCGGCGGGGAAGGCAACGACTCGCTGAGTGGCGAGAACGGCGACGATATTCTCTTCGGCGGAGCGGGCGACGATACCCTGCTGGGTCAGGACGGCGACGATCTGTTCGTCTGGAATCCGGGAGATGGTTCGGACACGATGACCGGCGGAACGGGCGTCGACACCGTCGTGGTCAACGGCGACGGCGGCGGCGATGCGTTTAGTCTGGCCGCCGGTGGCACGGACCTGCTCTTCGTCGGGGCTGCCTTCCGGCTCAACCTGTTCCAGATCGAGGCGATTGAGGTCTACGGTCAGGATGGAAACGACCTGTTCCAGGTGGGTGATCTCGGCAGAACACCCCTGCAGCAGATCTATTTCGAGGGCGGCGGCGGAAAGGACACCCTGGATGGGTCCGCCGCGACCGTTGCCCTCATCGCCGACGGGGGTGCCGGTCAGGACAGCCTGGTCGGTGGACTGGCCAACGACACCTTTCACGGCGGCAGCGGGGCCGACATTCTGGCCGGCGGCGGCGGCGACGACTGGCTCGACGGCGGAACGCAGGCCGATCGACTGATCTGGTCAAGCGGCGACGGCAACGACACGCTCATCGGCGGCGACGGTGCCGATGTCGCCGACCTGCGCGGTCACGACGGTGACGACCTCTTTTCGTTAAACGCCCTCGGGCCCAACGCTGTGTTCGACGCGGCCACGCCCGGCGCAACCCTGGACATCCGTGAGATCGAGACCATCGAGGTTTCCGGCGACGACGGTGACGACGTGCTGACCGTCGGCGATCTCTCCGGCTCTTCGGTCAAGCATGTCTTCTTTTCCGGCGGGGCTGGCAACGACATCCTCGTCGGCGTCGATGCGATGCGCAAGCTCATTGCCGACGGAGGCTCGGACGACGACACGCTCATCGGTGGCGCCGCCGCCGACACCCTGACCGGCGGCGCCGGCAACGACGTCGTCCTGGGCGGTGGGGGTGCCGATCTCCTAAGCGGCGAGACCGGCGACGACCAGATCAACGGCGACGGGGGTGCGGACCACCTTTTCGGGGGCACCGGAGACGACACCATCAGCGGCGGCGCCGGCGCGGACGTGATCGACGGTGGGGCCGGCGAAGACCTGATCTGGGGAGACGGCGGCGCCGACGTCTTCGTTTACGGTGCGGACCAACTTTCGAACGGCGTTACCGAGGGCGATTTGATCGTCGACTACTCGGCTGCTCAGGGCGATGTTGTCGATCTGCCCGACGCTGCGGCCTCGGTGTCGTCCAGCTTCGTCCTGGACGGTAACCTCGTGGTCGTGCTCACCGGCAGCGACGGCGATCTCATCGAGTTCGCCAACATCACCAGCCTCTCCGACATCGTGTTTGTCTGAAAACGACAGATTACCCCGCCGATGGCGAACGGACTGCTGCGGAGGCACCCCGAGATCGTGTATACTGGAGGTTGATAACCGGAGGAATCATCCGGGGCGCCGGGGACGGGGACGATGAAAGCGATACTGGTGCCTTTCCACGAAGAGGCCGGCGCACGTGCGGCGCTTCGCCTCGCGATGCTTCTGGCGAAGCGCTTCGGGAGCTATCTTGAAGGTCTGCTGGTCCGCGGCGAACCGATTATCGCCTTCGCACCCGGCATGATCGTCCCTCCTACCTATCTTACGGAAGCGGTCGAGGAATGGCGACGCTTTGCCGACCGCGCCCGCGCGGAGTTTTCCAAGACAGCTGAAGGGAACGGCCTGCCGATACTGCCGCCCGAGATATCCGCCAAGGGTCCCGCCGTCGGCTGGCGAGAAGTGCAGGGTTATGAGCCCGAGGTCGTCGGCCAGCGCGGCCGACTGTTCGACGTCATCGTTATCGGTCGATCGCAACCACCCTCCGAAGCAGGCTGGCATGACATCCGGGACGCGGCGCTGTTTGAGACCGGACGACCGGTCCTCCTGGCGCCTGCCGATACACCGTCCACCGTCGGCAGCAGGATCGTGATCGCCTGGAATGGAAGCACGGAGTCGGCACGCACGCTCGCGTTCGGCCTGCCGTTCCTGATGACCGCCAACCAGGTCGAGGTCCTGACCGTGGAAGGGCAGCTCTTTCCCGGGCCCAGCGGCGACGATGTCGTCGCTTATCTCGAGTGTCATGGGATCGCTTCGCAGCATCGGTACCTGAAGACGGAAGGCCGTCCTCCCGGCGAGGCGATCCTCAACGAGGCCGGCGACATCGGCGCCGATCTGATCTTGAAGGGGGCCTTCACCCGCAGTCGGTTCCGCCAGATCGTCTTCGGCGGCGCCACCCAGCACATCCTCGACTACGCGAACGTTCCGACGCTTCTGGCGCATTGACAGAGTTGCTTCCGTCTTCCGGCAAGCCATATCGAGGGCATGAGAGTCCGCAAGCGTCGAACGCGGTCAGGCCGCGCCCTTCTCCTGCCGTTCATGATCGGCGAGATGACGGCGGCCTCATTGGAGACGATCTGTCATCGGACTTTGTTGATTGCCCAGGGACGCTGCACCCCAGCCGAATACCGTCGCATGGTCCTGGAGAAGGCGGCTGCAGTGCAGTCATCGGCAGCTGCGCTGGTACGTGCAGATGGCAAAGCTAAACCTCTGGCCCTTTTGTCGCCCTGGCACAGCCGGGTTACGGCGAATGCCAAACGCTTGCGCAAGAAGAAGCGCACATAAAGCTTCCTCCTAACCTGTCGGAATTCCGGCGCCCCCACTGCTCCGGCGCCATGTAGCGGGCGCCGAACCGAAGACCTTCTTGAAGGCACGGGAAAAAGCCGCTTCGGATTCATACCCGACCAGATCTGCGACCTGCGCCAGCGAGGCGCTGGTCGTTCGCAGCTGCCGCGCCGCAACCTGCATCCGCCAGTTGGTCAGGTAGTGCATCGGGGCAATACCGATCAGACGGGTGAACCGCTCGGCCAGCGCCGATCGCGACAGGCCGACCTCGCGGCCAAGTTCGTCCATGGTCCAGCAGCGGGTGATGTCACGATGGAACAGCGCCAGTGCGCGTGCCACATGGGGGTCGCGCAGCCCGGCGAGCCAGCCCGTCTCTCCGGGTCCCAGCCGTTCGGCATAGCGTCGCACCGCTTCGACGAATAACAGTTCCGACAGCTTCGCCAGGACGGTTTCCGAGCCCGGGCGGCCAGCGGCCACTTCATCAGCCGCAAATTGGAACGTCGTTCGGATCCATTCCGCCGCCCCGCCCTCCTCCACGTCGAGACGGAGCGCGGACGGCAGGGTCGAGATAACAGGATTACCTTCGGCGCTGTCGCACCCGAGAAAGCCGCAAACCAACCGCGTTCTCTCGCCGTTGCCGCCGTGCCGGATGGAGAACAGACCACCATCGCTGTCGGGCGGATGGATCAACTCGTGACCCTCGACCGGGGGTAAGCTGAGGTCGCTGCCAAGCAAATGCCGGTCGTTGCGCGGCAACATAACGACTTCGCCGGGCTTCAGTACGAACGCCTCTGATCCCTGTTCCTCAACCTGAACGAACAGTTCGCCTTCGACGACATAGTGATAAAGGATGAGATGCGGTGTAGGGCCAATAAAGGGGAAACAATCTTCGGGGGTTACCTGCGAAGCGATGCACCACGGGGCAAAAAATTCGGCGTGCAGAAATACTCCTCCGCTCAGGTGTGCAACCTTCAAGACATCGGAAAGGGCATCCATTCGGCCGTGTCCCGCACGCCCGGAGTTTCAGTCAAATCTTCCGGTGCTCCGATCATAGACCAGAGACCTGTGACGGGATACTGATGGGTTGATGCAACCGACGATAAATAACAGTCGGAACGCAACCGGGAGGAACGACCATGAACGCTATCATCGCTTTGACCGCGCACGATCGTTACGCGCGCTGCATCAAGGCCTCGAAAAGCGTCCGCTGGGAAATCGAAGCGGACGTCATTCGCGGCCGCTCGTTTGATCGCTCCGAAAAGTACCTGCCCGACGGCCTGTCGCTGGTCTCAGCCTTCTCGAGCCTGTCCGAGGACGAGAAGCGCTTTGTGAGCCAGATCCAGGGCCGCACCTACGCCAACGTCTTCGGGCTGGTTGAGCGCTTCATCAACGCCAAGGTCCTTGAACTGAGCCGCGATCACTGGCTCGGCGACCAGGTGGCGCTGGAGGCGCTGGTCCGGTTCAGCGACGAAGAACTCAAGCATCAGGAACTGTTTCGTCGCATCGATGAGATGATCGGCGACACCCTGCCGCAGGGATACCGGTTCGACATCGACGCAAACGATGTGGCGCACGCCGTGCTTGACAAGTGCACATGGGCGGTACTGGCACTCACGCTGGATATCGAGCTGTTTACCCAGCTCCATTACCGCGAGAGCATTGAACCCGACGACGAGCTGTCGGAATTGTTCAAGGACATCTTCCTCTACCACTGAAAGGAAGAGAGCCAGCACGCAATCCTGGACGAGATCGAGTGGAAGCGGCACGACGCCGCTCTTACGGCCGCGGAGCGCGATCGGGCTGTCGATCAGTTCATCGAGCTGGTCGGCGCAGTCGACGGAATCCTGAGCACACAGGCCAAGGCGGACGCCGGTTATTTCGCGCGAAACTGCGGCCGGCCGGTCGATGAGACCGAGCTTGCGGCAGTCGAACGCGCATTTCTCAAGGCGTACCGGTGGCAGTACATCCACTCGGGCGCCGGCCACCCGAGGTTCGCCCACGTGCTCTCAAGCATGATCGACGAAGATCATGGACAGCGCATCCAGGGAGCGCTCTCCCAACTGCACTGAGCGCTTCCGCGTCGAGACGATGAAAAATGGTGAGGAGACGGACGATGACAACGGACACGATGACGAAGACCGCCGAACCCACGATCGTCAACGGGATCAACGTGGACGACCTCCGCACGCTGATCGCCGCGGTGGACAAGGACGCCTCGGCCGGCAAGACCAATTGGCACGTGGCGACAACCTGGCAGGGCCAGACCCGAAGCCGGGCTGAGATCGCCGGCTTTGGCCTTGGCGGTGAACATATCGAGCGCCGCTTCATGATCGACATTGACGAGCCCTGCGAGCTGGGAGGTAGCAACCGCGCCGCCAATCCGCAGGAACATCTGCTGGCGGCGCTGAACGCCTGCATCATGGTGGGATATGTGGCGCAGTGCGCCGTCCGCGGCATCAATCTCGAAAGCCTGACGATCGAGACCAAAGGCGATATCGACCTGCGCGGCTTCCTCGGCCTCGATCCCAGCGTCGCGCCTGGTTACGAGAGCCTGAATTACACGGTGCGGATCAAGGGTGACGGCACCAGGGAACAGTTCTCTGAGATCCACGAGGCCGTGATGGCCACTTCGCCGAATTTCTATAACGTCTCGCAAAAGGTAGCGCTGAAGCCGACGCTTGTTGTCGAGTGAACCGGCTTCGGACTGTGAAGTGCACCACATTCGCGCTCGCCAAAAGCCGGTACGTAGAGTCGCGATCGTCGGGAGGAGAAAATGTCGAGGTTGGGGGGCGTGCCTGCGTTGTGTGGTTTGATGGAGCAGATCCGCCTGAGGACCGTGGTGCTCCCCGGGTTCGTGGCTGGGTTCGTTGCCACGCTGGCGGTGCACCAACTCGTGCTGGCGCTGCTGCACCTCGCGGGACTGACCAGCAGGACGGCGTTCGCACTTCAAGCGACGGAACCGTTGGGCATCCCGGCCGTGGTCTCGCTGGCGGTCTGGGGTGGGCTGTGGGGTGTCGCCTTGGCGGGCGCTCTGAGAACGCTGGGGGGCAGAGCCGACGACTGGATCCTGGCGCTGACACTGGGCGCGGTCGCGCCCACGCTGGGGAACTGGCTGGTCTCGGCTCCGCTCCACGGCCACCCTCTCGGATATGGCTGGCATCTGCGCGACATGGTGACGTCGATCCTGGTCAACGCGAGCTGGGGGGCAGGTGTCGCGGTCCTGCTCCGAATGCGGCTCGCCCGGTGGAGGGAAAATTCCGGAGGCCGACCCCACCCTTTGCCCCGACACGCTCAACAGCCGCGATGACATTCCCTGCCCGCAGCGTTTGAAGCGCGCGGGCGAACCCGATAAACTGCCGGCGAATCGCGCCGGCGGTCCCGCCGCAGGCCGCATTTCCACCCAAACGGCAGGCTTGAGAGAGGGATAAGGGGATGACGTCGACGTTGATTTTGCTCCGCCACGGCGAGAGCGAGTGGAATCTTGCGAACCGCTTCACCGGCTGGGTCGACGTTGACCTTAGCGACAAGGGTCGCGAAGAGGCCAAGCGCGGCGGCCAGCAGATGAAAGAAGAAGGCTTCGAAATCGACATCTGCTTCACCTCGGTCCTGAAGCGGGCAATCCGCACGTTGTGGATCGCGCTGGACCAGATGGACCAGATGTGGGTGCCAGTCGTCCGCGCCTGGCAGCTCAACGAGCGCCACTACGGCAGCCTGCAGGGGCTGAACAAGGCGGAGACGGCGCAGAAGTTCGGCGAGGATCAGGTGAAGATCTGGCGTCGCAGCTATGACATTCCGCCGCCGCCTCTGGACGCCAACGACAAGATGCATCCCCGTTTTGAGCGCCGGTACGCTCAGCTTGATCCCGTGATCCTGCCGTCCACCGAATCGCTGGCGATCACGCTGGACCGGGTGATGCCATTCTGGGCCAACACCATCGTGCCTCACCTGAAGAACGGCAAGACGGTGCTGATTGCCGCACACGGCAACAGCCTGCGGGCGCTGGTCAAGCACCTCAACAAGATCTCGGACAAGGACATCATCGAACTCAACATCCCGACCGGGATTCCGCGTGCATACGAACTCGACGCGGATCTCAACGTGATCAGTGACCGTTATCTGGGCGATGCCGCGGCTGCAGCGGCGGCTGCCGCAGCCGTCGCGGCGCAGGCGTCAGCCGCGCGGGCGTAGCGGCGGCTCCCACCCAACAGCGCCTGTTCGAACACCATTGCCGGCCGGCAGTCCCGGCGGCAATGGTGTGCGCGTCGATGTGATCGGTTCGGTTCCGGCCGCTCTTGATCGGCAATTGCGGCGGACGGTATACATTTGCCTGTGTCGAGTATCGGTGGTATCGGCGAGGCCTTCCTGCTCGTCGGGCGAGAGGACGGTCGGAGAGAAGGGCGTGCGACACTCGTCGCGGAACTCTGCCTGCTGGCGGTTCCCGTCCTCCGTCCGGAACGACTCCTTCCTCGTTTCTGGCGGGGCGCGAGAACCAGCCGATTGAGCTCGACCCTGGCAAAGGAAGTTCGATGATCCTACGTCGCGTGGTCGCCGTCACCGTGGCGCTGTTATTCACGACGTTTCAGGCTGACACTGCCGAAACCCCGGCCGAAAAGCCGGAGACGAAGGCCGACACCTATGAGTTGCTCAACCTGTTCGGCGACGTGTTCGAACGGGTCCGCGCGGATTACGTCGAGCAGGCCAGCGACGAACAGCTGATCGAAGCGGCCGTCAACGGCATGCTCTCGTCGCTCGATCCGCATTCCGGTTACATGAGCGCCAAGCGCTTCGACGAGATGAAGGTCCAGACGCAGGGAGCCTTCGGCGGCCTGGGCATCGAAGTGACCATGGAAGGCGGCCTGGTGAAGGTTGTATCGCCGATCGACGACACCCCCGCCTTCAAGGCCGGGCTTCAGCCGGGGGATCTGATCACCAATATCGACGGCGAGCCGGTTCTGGGCATGACCTTGCCGGACGCCGTGGACAAGATGCGCGGCCCTTCCGGCAGCAGCATCCGCCTGACCATCCGGCGCGCCGACCGGGAGCCTTTCGACGTCACGCTCACCCGATCGGTCATCAAGATCAAATCGGTGCGCTCGCGCCTGGAAGGCAAGGTTGGCTATATCCGGATCAGTTCGTTCAGCGAGCAGACCGACGCTGGACTGCAGGAAGCGATCGACGATTTGAAAAAGCAGGCCAATGGCCAGCTACAGGGAATCGTGCTCGACCTGCGCAACAACCCGGGCGGCCTGCTGACGCAGGCCGTCGCGGTGGCCGATGATTTTCTCGAACAGGGCGAAATCGTATCGACGCGCGCCCGGAAACCGGAGGACGCGCAGCGGTTCAACGCGAAGCCGGGAGACCTCGCCGCCGGCCTGCCGATCGTCGTCCTGATCAATGGTGGTTCGGCATCCGCGTCGGAGATCGTCGCCGGCGCGTTGCAGGACCACGGCCGGGCGATCCTGCTGGGCACCAAGTCGTTCGGCAAGGGATCGGTCCAGACGATCATTCCGCTGTCCGGACACGGCGCGATGCGATTGACCACCGCGCGCTACTACACGCCGTCCGGCCGCTCGATCCAGGCGGTCGGCATCGAGCCCGACATTCTTGTGGAGCAGGCGCGGATCGAGGCATTGAAGACGGATCCGAACGCTCGCAGGGAAGCCGACCTGCGCGGCGCGTTGGACAATCCTCGCGCGCCCGGCACCACGCCGCCGGCCAACGCCGCACCATCCACGCCAGGAGGGGCGACGCCGGCAGGGGCCCCGCCCGCCGGCCGCGCTCCCGGTTCCACGCCTGAAGGCGGAGATGTCGATGAGGCGGCGGAACCGGCCGCGGAGACGAGCGCCGTCGATTACCAGCTTGCGCGAGCCTTCGACCTAGTTCGCGGATTATCGCTGTTTTCGTCCCGAACCAACGGCGCGCACTGACTGAAGGCAACGCGGGCGATGGGCAGGACCGAGCCTGGCGCCAATCCGACGGGGGCGACTCGTTCCCCGCTTCTTCGTCTGCCGTTGCTTGCCGATCTTCCGCGCCTCGCCGGCTCCGCCACATGGGCGGCATTGCCGGACCGCAAGTGGTGGTCGCCGTGGAAGGCAGCCCTGGTCACATCGTTTGCCACGCTGGTGGCGACCCTTCTGCTGTTGACGGCGCTCTCGTTTCTCGGCAAGGCGCTGGCCCCTGCCCCCGCAGTCGTCGAACTGGATTTGCCGACCGAACACGGCGCAACGATGCCCGCCACGTCCGTCGGGATCGATGGTGGCCTTATCGTTCCACCCTACCAGGCGGCTTCCTTCGCCGGCCTGCCGCAACTTCCTCCGGCGGATAGAGCAGAGCCGTTGCCGCCTGTCCCCGACCCGGCGCTCGTCGAGGAGGGACCGTCGGGCACGCTGCCGCGGATCGCCGCCGACGGACGAAAACCCCGACTCGTCTACGCTCGCCCCTTTGATGCCAGCGATCGGCGGTCCCGGCTCTCGATCATCGTCACCGAGATCGGCCTCAGCCGGGTTGCCAGCGAAGCGGCCATCCATGGCCTGCCCGGCGAGGTCGTGCTCGCCATCAGCGCCTATGCCGCGGCTCCCGGACAATGGGCGCAGGCGGCTCGGCGTGCCGGCCACGAGATCGTGGCGTCGATCCCGCTGCAGCCCCCACGCGAAAGCGGCCAGGACGCGGGACCGCGCGCGATTCTCTCCGCCGCGGCGCCGCAAGAGAACATGCAGCGTCTGCTCGGCAATCTTGCTCGGTTTACCGGGTATACGGGCGTTCTGCTGAACGGTGACGTTGCGTCGCTGGGCGGCCGCGTCGAGCCCTTGCTGCAGACCTTGCAGGCGCGCGGCCTGCTGCTCGTCAACGGTGCCACCTCGTCGAGCGGCGCGTCGCTGGCCGCCGTTGCCGGACGGCTGGGTCTGGCACACGTGTCCATCAACATCGCGGTCGACACATCCGATGCGACCGTCATCGATCGGCAGCTTGACAGCCTGGCTGCGTTGGCGCGCGAACGCTCGTTCGCCGTTGCCACCGTTCAGCCGACGCCTGTGTCACTCGGGAGGCTGCGTGGCTTCCTTTCCGGTCTTGACGCACAGCATTTTGTTCTTACGCCCGTTTCGGCAGTCGTTGTGGCGGGAGGAGAAGGATGACCGGCAAGCGCAAGCTGCCCTATAGACGCGGCGTCGGCGCCCTGCTGTTTCGCGCAGACGGCGCGGTGTTCGTCGCCAAACGCATTGATACCCCCGGCGACGCATGGCAGCTGCCGCAGGGCGGCGTCGATCGGGGGGAAAAGCCTCGCGTCGCGGTGTTGCGGGAGCTGAGGGAAGAGATCGGCACCGACCAGGCCGAGATCATCGGCAAGTCTCGGCACTGGTACCGATACGATTTGCCAGCGCCGCTCCAGGGACGGGTGTGGGGCGGCAAATATCGTGGCCAGAAACAAAGATGGTTCGCCCTGCGCTTTCTCGGCACCGACGCGGACATCGACCTTGCCGCCGATCATAAGCCGGAATTCGACGATTGGCGGTGGGTGCCGCTGTCCACCCTCGCGAATCTTGCCGTCTCCTTCAAGCAAACCCTGTATGCCGATCTGGTCACCGAGTTCTCCCCTCTGGCGGCTTCGCTCGCAGCGGAAGCCGGTCTGGCGGGCGGATCGAACTCCATCAAAGCAGGCTAATGGGGGCGCCCGGCAAAAGTGCCGTCAGTGCGCCCCGGAAGCGGAAAACACCCGAGCCTTGCGTGCGCGAACGTAAACCGGCTGCCCCACGCGCAGGTCGAGCGCGTGCAGCTGCGCCCGCCCCAGCTCCGCCTCGATGAGCATGCCGTCGTCCCCCACCGACAGCTCGACCCGGGCAACCGGGCCGGCCGCCATCAGGTAGCGGACGACAGCGGGCCGACCGGACATCACCGTGCCGTTAAAGATCTCGATGTCGTGGGGCCGCACGTAGGCGATCGCCGTTCCGTCGCCGTTGACCGTGCCGGCCGGCACCACGATTTCCCCACCGCACACCGCCACCTTGCCGTCCTCGACGGAGCAGTCGAACCGGTTGACGTTGCCGAGGAACTCATACGCGAACGAACTCGTCGGATGATCATAAACCTCCTGCGGCGAGCCGACCTGTTCGATGACGGCATTATTCATCAGCACCACCCGGTCGGCGAGCTCCAGGGCCTCTTCCTGATCGTGCGTAACGAACAGGCTCGTCAACTGCATTTCGTCATGCAGCTCACGCAGCCAGCGGCGAAGTTCCTTGCGCACCTTGGCATCGAGCGCGCCGAACGGCTCATCGAGCAGGAGCACGGAGGGTTCAATGGCGAGAGCCCGCGCCAGCGCAACGCGCTGACGCTGCCCGCCCGAAAGTTGCGACGGATATCGCTTGGCAAACGGATCAAGCTGAACCAGGTGCAGCAATTTCATCACCCGTTCGCGGATCTCCCGCTCAGGGGGCCGATGGCTCCGAGGCTTCACACGAAGCCCGAATGCGACGTTCTCAAACACGCTCATGTGACGAAACAGGGCATAGTGCTGAAAAACGAATCCAACCCGGCGCTGACGCAGACTCCGGCCGGTCAGATCCTCGCCACCAAACAGTACGTGCCCCGAGGTCGGCCGCTCCATGCCGGCAATGATGCGCAGCAGGGTTGTCTTGCCCGATCCGGACGGGCCAAGCAAAGCCACCAGTTCTCCAGGGTGCACCGTCAGAGATACGTCGTTCAGCGCCGTGAATGCGCCGAACTGCTTCGTTACGTGGGTGATCTCGATATCCATCGGCTGTCCTTTAGCCCACTGTGGAGGCGTCGCCAAAACGCCATTCGATCACTTTTTTCAACACCAGCGTGACCAGAGCCAACATTGCCAGCAGTGACGCGACGGCAAAGGCCGCCACAAAATTGTATTCGTTGTAGAGTATTTCGACGTATAGTGGCATCGTGATGGTCTCCCCGCGGATATGGCCGGAGACAACGGACACGGCCCCGAACTCGCCCATCGCCCGCGCGTTGCACAGCAGGATGCCGTACAGCAAGCCCCACTTGATGTTAGGCAGCGTCACCCGCAAGAACGTCCGCAAGCCGCTGGCGCCAAGCGACAATGCCGCCTCTTCCTCCTCGTTGCCCTGCTCTTCCATCAACGGAATCAACTCGCGGGCGACAAACGGAAAGGTCACGAAGATCGTCGCCAGCACCAGACCGGGCACGGCGAAAATGATTTGAACGTTGTGGGCAACGAGCCACGGCCCGAACCAGCCGTGGATACCGAACACCAAAACGTAGACCAAGCCCGCCACGACCGGTGAGACCGAGAACGGCAGGTCGATCAGCGTGACCAGCAGGCTCTTGCCGATGAACTCGAACTTGGCAATAGCCCAGGATGCGACAACGCCGAACACCGTATTGAGGGGCACGGCGATCGCCGCCACCAGCAGCGTGAGTCGGATCGCCGCGAGCACATCGGGATCGTCGAACGAGGCAGAGTACGCGCCAATCCCCTGGCGCAAGGCCTCGGCGAAAACCGCGACCAACGGCAGAATGACGATCAGCGTCAGAAATAAGATGGCCAGTCCGATCAGCGTCAGACGCAGCCAGAGCGGCTCGGCCGCAGCAATGCGGCTCTTCGATGTTGCAGTACCCGCCATGGCGCTTGATCCCTTCCTCTAACTACCGCGTCGCTTGTTCCAGCGCTGCAGCCAGTTGATGACGAACAGCATCGCAAAGCCGGCGACGAGCATCACCGTCGCGATCGCCGTGGCCCCCGCATAGTCGAACTGCTCAAGCTTTATGATGATCAGCAGCGGAGCAATCTCCGAGACCATCGGCAGATTGCCGGCGATGAAGATGACCGATCCGTATTCGCCGAGACCGCGCGCGAAGGCCAGGGCGAAGCCCGTCAAAATCGCGGGCAGGATCGCCGGCAGGATCACCTTTGCAAAGGTCTGGATGCGGCCAGCGCCGAGGCTGGCCGCCGCCTCCTCCACCTCCTTGTCGAGGTCCTGCAGCACCGGTTCCACGGTGCGAACCACGAACGGAAGGCCCTGGAACAGGAGCGCGACGACGATGCCCACCGGCGTGAACGCCACTTTGAGGCCAAGGGCGGCCAGCGGTGCCCCCACCCAGCCGTTCTCGGCGTAGATGGAGGCGAGTGCGATCCCGGCGACGGCCGTCGGAAGCGCGAAGGGCAGATCGACGACGGCGTCGAGCAGGCGCTTTCCGGGGAAGGAGTAGCGCACCAGGACCCATGCGATGACGAGGCCAATCACGGAAACGATCGCCGCGGCAACAAACGACGTGCCGAAGCTGAGCCGGTAGGCGGCCAGCGCCCGCGGCGTGAACGCCGCATCGACAAAGCCCTGCAGACCCATTTGCGAGGAGGCAAAGACCAGCGCTGCCAGGGGCAGCAGCACGATCAGGCTGAGGTAAAGGACTGTCAGGCCCAATGTCAGCCCGAACCCCGGCAGGATGGTCTCCTTGCGCAGCGAGCCGACCGGCGGCTTCGTCGTGGAGACAGATATGGCTTCGCTTGTCATCGCGCCTTACCGGACAGGCGCGTAAATCTGGTCGAACACGCCGCCGTCGGCGAAGAACTTTGCCTGGGCAGCGCCCCACCCGCCGAACGCTCCATCAACGGTGATCATCTCCAGCTTGGGGAAACGAGCCAGATCCGCGGCGTCGGCGTATTCGGGTTTGACCGGGCGGTAGAAATTCTTCGCGGCCAAACGCTGCCCGTCGGGGCCATAGAGCGCTTCCAGGTAAGCCTGGGCCACGTCTCGCGTGCCGTTCCTGTCGACGTTGCGATCGACGAGCGCCACCGGCGGCTCCGCAAGGATGCTGAGTGACGGAACGACCATCTGCAGATCATCCGACGGAAACTCTTCCCTCGCCAGGAACGCCTCGTTCTCCCACGTGATCAGCACGTCGCCCAGCTTCCGCTGAACGAACGTCGTGGTCGAGCCGCGCGCACCGGTATCGAGAACCGGCACATTCTTGAACATGGCAGAGACAAATTCTTTGGCTTTGGCCTCATCTCCCCCCGTGTTGCGCAGGGCGTAGCCCCAGGCGGCAAGGAAGTTCCATCGCGCTCCGCCGGACGTCTTGGGGTTCGGCGTGATCACGGCGATCCCGGGCTTCGCCAGGTCTCCCCAGTCCTTGATGCCCTTCGGATTGCCCTTGCGCACCAGGAAGACGATCGTCGAGGTGTAGGGCGAACTGTTGTTCGGCAGGCGCTTCTGCCAATCCGCTGGCATCAGCCCCCCTTTGGCCGCGATCTCATCGATATCATAGGCCAGCGCCAGGGTGACCACATCCGCGGCGAGGCCGTCGATCACCGTGCGCGCCTGCTTGCCCGAGCCGCCATGCGACATCCGGATGTTCAAGTCCTCGCCGGTCTTCTCTTTCCAGGCTTTTGCGAACACAGGATTGAACTGTTGGTACAGTTCGCGCGTTGGGTCGTAGGAAGCGTTCAGCATTGATCGATCCGCGCGAGCAGGTGCGATCGCGACAGCGACTGCGACCGCCGCCAGGAACGCGCTGGTTAAGTGGAAACGGACCAATTTAACCTCCTATCCCTGTATTAACTCTACATAATTAGTAGAGTTGTATAATTGATACGAATTACCCCTCGGGCAAACCGGCATCGTCGTCACCCTATTAGAAGAAAGAGGCCGATGTCAAAACCTATCAGCCGGCGGTGAGAGCAGGAAAGTTATCGCCGCCCGTGACTGCCGCCGCGTCGGCGATGCTGGTGTGATCCACGATCTCCGCCATCGCATCCCGTACCCGCCGCATCACAGACCGCACGGGGCAGGTCTCTTCGTCGTCGCAGTCCAGGCAACGACGATAGCCCGAAAGGCTGGCGCAGGGCAGTGGTGCCAGCGGTCCGTCGAGAATACGGATCACCTCCCCCACCGTGATGGTCTCCGGCGCCTTGGCGAGAGCGTAGCCGCCGTGCTTGCCGCGCTGGCTGAACACGAGGCCGTGCCGTTTGAGATCAAGCAGGATCAGTTCCAGAAATTTGCGGGGCGCCTGCTCCCGCTCGGCGATGTCGGAAACCAGCATCAGCTGCCCTTCCGGGTGTCTCGCCAATTGGCACAGTGCCTTCAGCGCATACTTGGCCTTTTGCGACAGCATAATTTGTTTTTCTAGATCGATTTAATCGCCTTGTAGGCGAAGAGCAGTCGGCCGTCAACTCGGAAAGGCCGGCGGCACCTGCCGACAGGCCAACTTTATCTGGGTGCGACAAACCCTTAGGAACAGGCCGGCCGTGATGGCGTGGCAACGAGATAGCCATGCGCGGGGAGGGTTGCGACGCCGCCCTGCAGGGTGCCTGTTGCCCCGGGGACGTCAAGGATCAGCGAATCCCCCGCCTCAAAGGGCACCACATCGTCCCGCCCCCCGAGGTTGAAGATGCAGAGCAACCGATCAGCTCCGGCCGTTCGTTCGAACGCCAGCAGTGGCGACGGGACGTCGAGAAAGCGGATGCCGCCGCGGATCAGCGCCGGATGGCGCTTGCGCCAGGCGAGGAAGGCGCGGCTGAAGTCAAGGACGGAGTCGGCGCGGTCTTCCTGCTTTGCGACCGCAAGTCGACGGTGGCGCGGGTCCATCGGCAACCACGGCTCCACATCGTCAGGACAGAAGCCGCCGTTCGCCAAATCGCCGCGCCAAGGCATTGGGGTCCGGGCGCCGTCCCGGCCGCGATGACGCGGCCAGAAGGCGATGCCCTCCGGATCCACCAGCCGCTCGAAGGGCACGTCCGCCTGGGGCAAACCCAATTCTTCGCCCTGATAGAGGAAAATGGTTCCGCGCAGGCTGCACAGGAGAGCAATGAGCATCTTTGCGAAGGCAGGATCGGCCTCGGCGGCGCCGGCCGCCAAGGCCCAGCGCGAGGCCGCGCGCACGACATCGTGGTTGGAAAACGCCCACGACGGCCAGGCGGTGGCGGAACGCCGCAGCATCGTCTCCAGCGCGTCGCGTATCACGTCGGGGCCAAAGGGCTCGCTCATCAGGACGAAGCTGTAGGCGGTATGATAGCGGTCCGGCCCCTCGGTGTATTCCACCATGGTGGCGAGCGGATCGTCCGACGAAGCCAGTTCCGCCACCGCCATCCGGTCTCCGTATCCGTCCAGCAGCGACCGCAGCCTCGCCACGAAGGCCAGCGTCTCCGGCCGCCCTCGGTTGTAGAGGGGGCGCTGCATGCGGTACGGGCGATCCTGGACCGGCCCCGGCTTCGGCGGATTGTCGGTCAGCCTGCGATCGTGGCAGAACAGGTTCGCAACGTCGATGCGGAAGCCATCGACGCCGCGCTCAAGCCAGAAGGCAGCCGCCTGCAGCACCGCCTCCTGAACCTCCGGATGGTGCAGGTTGAGATCCGGCTGCTCCGGCAGAAAGTTGTGCAGGTAATATTGGCGCCGCCGCGAATCCCACGTCCACGCCGGCCCGCCGAACACCGCGAGCCAGTTATTCGGCGGTGTCCCGTCGGGCCTGGGGTCAGCCCAGACATACCAGTCCGCTTTCGGATTATTGCGATTCTGCCGGCTTTCAGTGAACCACGGGTGCCTGTCCGACGAGTGTGAATAAACCTGGTCGATGATCACCCGCAAACCCAGCGCATGCGCCCGGGCGAGCAGCGTGTCGAAGTCGGCAAGCGTGCCGAACAGAGGATCGACATCGCAGTAATCGGCCACATCGTAGCCGAAGTCCTTCATCGGCGAGACGAAGAAGGGCGACAGCCAGATGCCATCGACGCCGAGTCGCGCCACATGATCGAGTCGCGCCGCAATTCCCGGCAGATCGCCCACGCCGTCGCCGTTGGAATCAGAGAAACTTCGCGGATAGATCTGATAGATTACCGCCCCCCGCCACCACTCTCGCACATCTCCTTCCTTTGCCGTCGGCTGCACCTTCGGAAGTGGCCGATCTGCCGCGCTTTTCATTTTTTGCCACTGTGCGAATATGCAAACCAAAATTTCTCGACGACAGGCGCTCCGCACAAGCACGCATTCGACGCTGACGGACGCGGGGTGGAAGTCCTGTCCAACAGCAGGGAGGATCGAACAATGAGTAGGTTGATCGATGCGGTGATCATCGGCGCCGTTATCCTAAGTCCAGCCGCGGCTACGGCGGCAGAGACCGTTATCAAATTCAGCCACGTGGTGGCAGAAAACACGCCGAAAGGCAAAGCGGCGCTGCGCTTCAAGGAACTCGCCGAGCAGCGGTCGGCGGGAAAGGTCAAAGTCGAGGTCTTTCCCAACGCGAAGCTGATGGACGATGAAAGCATTGTCGGAGGCCTGCTTGCCGACAGTGTGCAGATCGCCGCGCCCTCACTGTCGCTCCTGGAGCCCTACACCAAAGCCTATCAGGTCTTCGACCTGCCGTTCCTGTTCAGAGACACCCAAGCTGTCGAGCGATTCCAGAGCAGTTCGGCGGGCGAACAGCTTCTCGATGCGATGCGCGACAAGGGCATCGAGGGATTGTGCTTTATGCACAACGGCATGAAGCAGCTTTCCGCTGATACACCGCTCCGCCTACCCCAGGACGCCGCAGGCAAGAAGTTCCGCATTCAGCCTTCCAGTGTCCTTGCCGCCCAGTTCGAAGCACTGGGGGCCGTCCCGGTGAAAGCGCCATTCACCAAAGTGTTCCATATGCTGCAAGCCAGAGCGGTGGACGGGCAGGAAAACACCTGGTCGAACATCTACTCGCAGCGCTTCTACGAAGTTCAACCCTACATCACCGAAGCGAACATCGGCAGCCTGGAGTACATGTTTATCGTTGCCCGCGACTTTTGGAGCGCTCTTCCCGACGACGTTCGCTCCAGCTTGACGGAGGCGGCGAAGGAAGCGTGCACTTATGGAAATTCTATCGCGGCAGAACTGAATGCAACGGCGAAGCAGAAGATCATCGCCTCCCATTATTCCCAGATTGTCGAACTCACCCCCGAGCAGCGGACTCGCTGGGTCGAAGCCGTGAAGCCCGTGTGGGCCAAATTTGAAAGCGATATCGGCCGCGAAATCATGGATGCGGCCATGGCCGCCAACGGCGCCAGTTGATTTCGCAACCGCTATTGTTCCAAACAAAGAAAGGGCCGCCAACCGGCGGCCCTTTCCCATTTCGAGTTCGCTGTCCGCTACATCATACCAAGCGTTCGCGGCAACCACAGCGTCATTGTCGGCCAGTAGGTGCAGATCACCAGAAAGGTCAGCATGGTCAGCAGCCACGGCCAGACGGCCACCGTGAGTTCGGTAATCCCCATCCTGGTAATGCCGCTCGCGACGAAGAGGTTGAGTCCGACCGGCGGATGACACATCCCGACCTCCATGTTGACGACCATCATGATGCCGAAGTGCACGGGATCGATGCCGAGCCGAACTGCGATCGGAAACAGAAGAGGCGCGAAGATCAGCACGATCGACGACGGTTCCATGAAGTTCCCGGCGAGCAGCAGGATAATGTTCACGCCGAGCAGGAACAGAATGACGCTGAGGTTCTGATCGATCATCCACTGCGCCAGGCCCTGCGGAATGTTCTCATTGGTCATCAGGAACGAGAACAGGATGGCGTTGGCGATGATGAACAGCAGCATCGAGCTCATATTCGCCGAGTCCAGCAGGATCTTCGGCACCTGCCTGAGCGTCAGGTCCTTGTAGATGAACACGGCGACAATGAAGGCATAAACCGCACTCATCGCCGCCGCCTCGGTCGGCGTAAACAGGCCTGCGTAAATGCCCCCGATGACGATGACGATCAGCAGCAGTCCCCAGATGCTTTCCTTGAAGGTGCTGAGCACGGTGCCGATGCTCGCCCGCGGCATGCGCGGGTAGTTGCCTCGCCAAGCGCGATACCATGTGATGCCGCCGAGCATGGTCGCCAGCACGATGCCGGGAACGACGCCGGCAATGAACAGGTTGCCGATCGAGGTGTTGGTCGCGACGGCATACATGACCATGACGATCGAGGGCGGAATCAGAATGCCCAGCGCACCGGAGGTGGTGATCACACCTGCCCCGAACCGCTTCGGAAAGCCGAACTTCACCATGGCCGGCAGAAGAATCGAGCCGATGGCCACCACCGTTGCGGGGCTCGATCCGGACACTGCCGCGAACAGGGCGCACGCCATCACGCCGGCGATGCCCAGTCCACCATGCAAGTGACCGAAGCACGCCGTCGCGAAGTTGATCATTCGTCGCGCGACCCCGCCGTGGGTCAGGAAGTTGCCGGCAAGGATGAAGAACGGGATCGCCATGATCTCGAACTTCTCAATGCCGGTGAACAGCTTCTGCGCGACGATTTCGATCGGAATGGTTGTGAACAGAAAGAAAAAGGCCAGAACCGTCAGACCAAGTGACACGGCGATTGGCATGCCAGTCAGCATCAGGACGACGAGGAGGCCGAAGAGGAATGCGGCAGTCATTCTTTGCCTCCCATCCTGATGTTCTTGTCCGCTTCTATGGCGGCGATTTCGGGGTCTGTATCCAGATCAACGCCTTCGACGTGACCGTGGTCGACACGGGCCAGATGTCCGGTGGTGATGTAGATGTACGCGGACTGCAGGAACCGGAAACACATCAACGCAGAGCCGAGGGGAATGCAGAGGTAGATCATCCACATCGGCCATTCCAGATCGGCCGACACTTGATCCGTCCCCATCAACTTATAGACGAAGGTTGCGCCGAAGTAGGCGACAAGACCCGTGAACAGGGCGCCGGCGAACAGCCCGAAAATGATCAGCTTGCGTCGAAGGCCTTCATTGACGGCATTGACGACCACGTCGATGCCGACGTGGATGCCCGTTCGCACCCCATACGCAGCACCGAACTTCGCCATCCAGATGAACATGAAGATACAGAGCTCCTGCGCCCACCCCATGTTGATCTGAAGCGTGAAGTCTTGAATGACAGGTATTCCGGAGGAATAGCGATGGACAACAGCCGCGAAAATAACCAATGTCGCCGCTGCCATCAAAATAGCAACAAGCCACTCCTCGAGGTGATCGAGAAATTTCAGTATCATTGCCCCGCCTCGATACGAAGGTGAGTGCGAAGTTTGCGCCCGCCCGAGCGGGCGCAAATTCTACGTTGTTCTATTTTTTACCTTCGACGATGCTGCCCGCTTCCTGACGAATGGCAGCGATCAGGTCTTTACCGATGCGGCTCTGCATCTCCTCGTAGACGGGTTCCATCGCCTTGCACAGGGAAGCGCGCTCGGCGTCGGTCGGCTCATAAAAGTCGGTCTTGCCGGTTGCCTTCATCGCCGCCAGTGCGTCATCGTTGTCCTTCTTGGCGACTTCATTGTTGTAGGCTGTGGCCTCATCCATTGCCTTTTCCAGACCTTGGCGGATGTCGGCAGGCAGCCCTTCCCAGAAGCTCTTGTTGACGATCACCGCGTAGCCGAGGTAGCCGTGCCGTGAGACGTTGCCGAACTTCTGAACCTCGAACATCTTCTGCGTGTACATGTTGGACGGCGGATTTTCCGTGCCGTCGACGACCCCCGTCTGTAGCCCCTGATAGACCTCCGAGAACGGCATGACCTGCGGAATCGCTTTCAGGGCGCGCATCTGAGCCTCCAGAACCTTGGAGGATTGAACGCGCATCTTCAGCCCCTTGAAGTCGTCGACCGTCTTGATCGGCGAATTGGCGCTGAAAATCTTGAATCCATTGTCCCAGTAAGCGAGGCCAATGATCCCCTTCGAGTCCAATCTGGCCAACAGATCCTTGCCGATCTTTCCGTCGGTAACCCGATGCAGTCCGGCGCGGTCGGGGAACAGGCAGGGCAGGTCGAAGGCCTCGAACTCCTTCGCGCCGAGCGGGCCGAACTTGGCGAGAGACGGGGCCAGCATCTGCACGGAGCCGAGCTGCAGGGACTCCAGCTCCTCCTTGTCCTTATAAAGCTGGCTGTTCGGATAGATTTCCACCTTGGCTTGGCCGTTGGTGTATTTTGCCGCCAGTTCCTTGAATCGCTCCGCCGCCTGCCCTTTCGGCGTATCCGGAGCAACAACATGGCTGAACTTGATGACTACATCCTTCGCTTGGGTAACAGGAGCGAAGGAGATAACGGCAGCCGCGGCAACAGATAGAATTCCTATTGTTCGTCTTGGCATTCGTAACCTCCCGAGGTCTTCAAAGCGCTTCCAGCAAGAACCGGTGGCCTTAACAAAGACCGTTCTCAGCAACAATCGCTCTTGCGCTTGCATTAAGGCGACTCTTTACAGCTAAAATCCGCCCATGGGAAGCAATGAAAGAAATCCCGCGGTCATATTCTACCGATACGGGAAATTGAACGCCCGATTGCCCTACAGGCCGTTTCGCCAGGCTTGCGGGGCAACGCCTGCCCGCCGCGTCGCGATTTGTTGATGAACTCCTGGCGGGCGCCCGCGCTGATCCCATTTCTCGCAGCAGGTCCGAGGAGCATCTCATGCGCAGTTCCGCGTCGGTCGCCTTCCAACGCCTTGGCAGCATCATCGCCATGGGACTCGTCCTTGCCGGCTGTACCGGCGCGACGACCAGCCCAGGCTATCGAAATCCCGCCTCGCGCGGCTTTGCTCAGGACGCGATGGCCAGGGGACCACTGCCGGTCGTCGTCCAAGGCACCCCTTATGCGCAGGCCGAGATGCGGACGACCCAGGTGGTGCTCGATAATATGCGCCGGGCCCTGACGTGGACCGCAACCCCCCAGCTGATTGCCGACCCGGCGCTGCGCCCCACGGCCCCGTTCTACGTGGTTATGACGTTCAACGGTGGGGCCCCTGACGCCAACGTGCAGTGCACCATTTCTCCGGGCGGCGGCGGTCCGCAGGAGCAGGGCGCCGTCCAGCTTGCCGCCAGCTTCTGCGGCGGTGGATCCTTGATATCCACCACGTCGGGATGGATCGACCGATCCACCGGGCCAGACGACCCGAGCTTTGCGCGCCTGATCACCCAGGCCACTTCCGACCTGTTTCCATCAACCTGGCAGCCGCAGCCGGGCGTCGGCTTCGGCGTGGGTATCGGCAGCGGCGGCTGGTCCGGCGGCGGCATCGGCGTCGGCTTTTGAATCGTAAACCTCTGAAATCCATGCGCTTCCCCAGCGGTTGCGCATCTTTTCCCTGTTCTGTTACTCTAAGTTAGGGAAATGTCCATCCACAGGAGAACCCGATGAAAAAGATCGTCATCTGCGCGTTGGCTTTCGGACTGCTCGCCTCAACGGAGGCCTTGGCGCAAAGCCGGCCGAATAACGTCGGTTGCGGCCTCGGTGCAATGGTTTGGGAGGGTTCGGAGGGTCTCTTCCCGCAAGTGTTCGCCGCGACCACGAACGGCACCTTCGGAACCCAGACGTTCGGCATCTCGTCGGAAACCTCTGGCTGCGCACCGAACGGGAAGGTGAGCCTCAATCAGAAAACGGCGATGTTCATTGGTCCGAACATGAACAGGCTGGCTCAGGATATGTCCCGCGGCGAAGGGGAGACCCTGGCTTCACTGGCTGATGTCATGCAGATCGAACCGGGCGACCGCGCTGCGTTTTTTGCCACAACCCAGAAGAACTTCGATCGCATCATGCCGACCGAAGACGTCACGGCGGAGGAAATGGCCGATGGGCTCTTCGCAGTGCTGAGCGCTGATCCCCAGCTTCACCGCTACACTGTCTCTTAGTTCGCAACGAAGGAAGACACCTCATCTTCGCGGACCGATCCAACGGAGTCGGCCCCCCGGCTCCGTGATCCGGTTCGGACCTCGCCTCGCCCGTCGCTGAATGCCTCGTGGGCAATCTTCGCACCTGGAGCCGTGGCTTTGACCCGTGCCGTGGCCGCGCTGCTGGCAACGCTCCTCTTGGGCGCTGGAGTGGTACAGGCGGCCGACGCCCCAACGTCCATTCTTGGCGTGCTCGTGGATCGTGCCCACGCTGAAAATGTGGCCGCCGATCCACAATGGCTTGCCCTGGGATTCTGGCAGGAGGACTGGGTCGGCGGCGGCGTCACCAGTCTGCTGGACGACCCTTCTTTCTTCTTCTCCGGCAGCGGTAAGACCGATCCCTCGGCGGAGCTCGATGCGACGCTCGCGGCCTTTGCTGCTCCGGCGCCTGCCGACGATCCACAGCAGCATGCCCAGTGTACACGCCCCGCCCGCTGGCGATGGCTGAAGCAACGACTCTCGATCGAGCCTGGAATGATCCCGGAGCAGCCCTGCCCGCGCTTCGAGGCGTGGATGGCGGCGATCGATCCGGCGCGCGTCACGCTGATCTTCCCCGCCGCCTATCTGAACAACCCCTCGTCGATGTTCGGGCATACCCTCATTCGCATCGATCCTCTGCAACACCCCGATGTTCCCCCATTAAATGCTTCGACGGTCCATTTCGCCGCGGACCCCGAGGGGGAAGGAGGCGTGCTGTTCGCAGTCAAGGGTCTCACCGGAGGTTATCGGGGTTATTTTTCCGTTTTGCGATATTATGAAAAGATTTCGCAATATAGTGACATTGAGAATCGCGATATATGGGAATATGAGCTCGATATAGATCAAGACACGATTCGGCTGATGCTCGCTTCGCTGTGGGAAGTCGATATGCAGCCGATTGACTATTATTTTTTCTCGACGAATTGCTCCTTTGTCTTGCTCTCTCTGCTCAATGTTGCTCGCCCTGACTTGCGACTGATGGATGGCTTTCGGGTCTATGCCATTCCGGTTGATACCGTGCGGGCGGTTGTCGATGCCCCCGGCATGCTGCGTCGGGCGACGTTCCGGCCGTCGCAGCGCTCCCGCATCGGCGATCGCTGGACGCAGCTCAATCCGGAGGAACAGGTTCTGGCGCTGGCACTTGCCGGAGGCGAACGGACTCCCGACGATCCGGCAGCTTCGGCTTTGGAAGCCGCGCGCCGCGCCCGCGTGCTCGAACTTTCACAAGCCTACCTTCAGTACCGCATCGAAACGGGTGACATCCCGCGGGAGGAAATGGCGCCCCGTGCTCTGGCGCTGCTGCGGGCTCGCGCCCGCCTGGCCGATGTGCCGGCCGCGCCCCCCGTCGCCGAACCGCCGGTGCGTCCCGACCAAGGGCATCACTCGGCCCGGCTGGCCGGCGGCGTGGGAATGACCGGCGACCGGCCGTTTTCGGAACTGGCCCTGCGCCCCGCCTATCACGATCTGCTCGACCCGCTTGGCGGCTACGTCCCAGGAGCCGCCATCGACTTTCTGGACCTGCGCATCCGCTGGTATGACAGCGCAGTGCCGGAACTGGAGACGGCGACGCTGATGGCGGTCGAGTCGCTGACGCCCAGGGACGAATTGTTCAGGGCCCTGTCATGGCGGGCGCGTTTCGGCTTCGACCGCTGGCGCGACCGGGCGGCAGAGCCCGGCGACGTGGTCTTCTCCGCTGGTGGGGGCGCCGGACCGACCTGGCGACTGGGCGAGGACGCGCGCGCCTACGCTTTGGCGGATGCGGCACTGCTGGCAGATCGACATTGGCCCGATGGCCGGTTGTTCGCGATCGGTCCTTCCGCCGGCCTGCTGTGGTCGCCGGCGCCGTGGTGGACCATCCGGCCAGAGGGGCGCTTCCTCATGATCGTTGACGATGGCATTCGCGAGGGATTCGAGCTCTCCCTGCAGCAAGGCTTTACCCTTGCCCGCGATCTCTCGCTGCGGCTGTCGGCCGCCGCCAAAAATGATGGGGACCGGACATACCCAGAATGGGTGACATTGCTGTCGTGGTCATTCTGAAGTCGCTGTGCGGTCGCCGCGGCCGGCCTCCCGTCTTCGCGCTGCTGGTGCTCCTTTTCGCCTCCGGCTGCACCAGCTTCTTTTTCCATCCAACGCGCGAGCACGCGATGAACCCAGGCGACGCGGGCCTGGGGTGGCGAGACGTCTGGTTCCGGAGCGCGGACGGGGTCAGGCTGCACGGCTGGTTCCTGCCTGCGGACGGTCAGGCCAGGGCCACGATCCTGTTCCTGCACGGCAACGCGCAGAACATCTCGACGCACCTGGGCAGCGTCGCCTGGCTCCCCGCCGAGGGCTTCAACGTGTTCCTCTTTGACTACCGGGGCTACGGGTCCTCCGAGGGCGTCCCGGACCTCGATGGCTTGCATCGGGACAGCGAGGCCGCGATGAACGAAACGTTCCGGCTGGACGGTGTGGACCCGGATCGGGTGATCGTCTTCGGGCAGAGCCTGGGCGGGACCCTCGCGATCGACGCGCTGGCCCGCTTACCGGAGAAACCCCGCGTCCGCGCCCTGATTGTCGAGGGTGCATTCGCCGGGTACCGCCGTGTCGCCCAGGATGTCCTCAGCCGCGCCTGGCTGACCTGGCCCCTGCAGTGGCCGCTGTCGCGCACGGTGGACGACAGCTACGATCCCCTGGAGGCAATTGCCGAGCTCGCCCCGGTACCGGTCCTGATTATCCAGGACGAGGCGGATGCCATAATTGCGCCAGCGCACGCCCGGGACCTTTACATTGCCGCCAGGGAGCCGAAGGCCCTGTGGCTCATTCCGGACGCGCCGCATATCGGCGCCCTGAGGACTCCGGCGATGCGGCAGCGCTTTGTCCGCTATCTCGAAATGTGCGCGCTTGCTTCGCACGCGCAGTCATCGGACGCCTGCCGGTCCCTCTGACGCACGCCCAATTGGAGATTCGGATCTGAAGGGGCCACTGGGAGCGACTGGTCCCTCCCAGAGGAACGGTTTTGCGTCCGATGTTGACAGGCGTGCGGCGGATGGCTATTTACCACTCACCTTATAGAGATACTTTGGTTTGTGGCCAAAGGAGGAAAACGATGGGCGCCGTTAAGCCAAGAGGCACTCTCTCGCTCATACTGGCAGGGTCGCAAGGCCTGCCAGCAGATCGCTGGATAGCACCGTCAACGAGCCCAACCGCACTGCAGTTCCGTCAGCGTCCAGCCATTCAACTGGTGCCGACCCCCAGCCGCATGCAGGCGGGTCCTGTGCATGCGAATGACACTGCGGCCAAGTCATCTTCAAAAGATCCGGAGCCCGACCTTCGCTGGCTCGGATCACTGGTTTGTATGGTGACCGCCGTCGCCTCTGCGAGCACGCTCGCGTGGATTCTTTTTTAGCGGCCGACCGCGGGGCCAGGGCAGAGGAATCACCAATGGACCACGAGCCGTTTTCTGTAGCAGTGATCGGCTCCGGCTTCAGCGGCGCGTTGCTCGCGGTACATCTCCTGCGCCACAGCCGCACCGGTGACCGGGTCTATCTGATCGAACGACGTACCGGCTTCGGGCGCGGGCTGGCCTATTCCACCCGGGATTCCGGTCATCTGTTGAACGTCCGTGCCGGAAACATGAGCGCATTTCAAGAGCAGCCCGACCATTTCGTCAGGTGGCTGCGCCAGCGCGAGGACTCCGAGGCCGGCGGGGTTCGTGATGGCGATTCCTTCGTCTCGCGCCGACTGTACGGGAGCTACGTGCGCAGTGTTCTCTGCGATGAGCTCTGGCAGGGCGGCAAGGGCCGCAACCTCTTTCTCGTGCCCGACGAGGCAGTAGCCCTCAACGAAGACCGGGGCGGCGTCTCCCTGACCGTCGCGGGCGGCCGCTGCTACACCGTCGACGCGGTGGTGCTGGCGACCGGCAACCCGGCGCCGGACCGGAACGAAAACGTCTATTTTGGCGATCCGTGGCATCCCGATGCGATCGAAGGCCTGTCCAGGACGGACTCGCTGCTGCTGATCGGGACGGGCCTGACCATGGTCGATACCGTCCAGTCGCTGCTTTCCCGTGGCCACCGGGGGACGATCCACGCCCTGTCGCGGCGCGGTCTGCTGCCGCAGGTTCACGCTCCTACCCAGCCGCTCGAGATTTCGATCCAGCGCCTGCCGCGAACCACATCCCTCGCGCGTCTTGCGGCATGGCTGCACGGTGTCGTCCGACACGCCGCCGAAGAGGGACACGACTGGCGCTCCGTGGTCGACGGGCTTCGGCCGCATACCCAGGATCTCTGGAGACGGCTGTCGCTTGAGGAGCGACGACGGTTTCTGCGCCACTTGCGCCCGTGGTGGGATATCCATCGCCACCGCATGGCGCCGAATGTTGCCCACGAGCTCCAGGCAGCGATCGATCGAAACCAGCTTATCGTCCGTGCCGGCAGACTACAGGAGATGACGGCTGGAACAACCACCGCGACTTGCCGGATCCGCAGACGGGGCGGCGACACCGAAGAGACGTTCAGGGTTTCCCGCGTCATCAACTGCTCGGGCCCGCAGACGAACTACGCCCACAACCGCGACCCCCTGATCAAGGACATGTTGGCCCGTGGATTCGTCCGGACCGACCCACTCGGTGTAGGGCTGGATGCGAGCGAGCAAGGCGCGCTGCTGTCCTCGCGCGGGACCGCTTCCTCCAGGCTCTTCGCGGTGGGACCGATCACCCGCGGCACATTCTGGGAGATTGTCGCCGTCCCCGACATCCGACTGCACTGCGTGCGGCTGGCGAATTACCTGATGACGACCGTGCGCCACCAGCTGCCGAAGCGGCAATCCTTCGCCTCAGCGCAGGCTGACGACAAGTCGCCGGTTCGTCTGATCGACAGGCTTGACGGCCAACAGTCCGCTTCCCGGTACGGGGCGGGCTAACCCTAATCAACCCAGGCCACGGCAGAACCGAGGACGGGCGGGTGCGAGTGACCCGCCCCTTCCGGCAGCGCTATTTTACGACGGGGCCCAGCGGCCAGACGACCCGGCCGTAGAGCTCGTTCAGGATCTGCGCAAGCCCTGTGTACATCGCCGAAAATCCGAGGACCATTCCCTCGAACCCGGCGATTTTCGTAAATGACTTGTTGCCGGTGAAGTCACCCGCGGCCAGCAACGCGAAGGCCACCACCAGCAGGAAGAACGTGACCTGCAGCGCCTTGTTCAGCCGGAACGTGCCAATGAACATGACGAACGACATCAGACCCCAAATCGCGAGGTAGGATCCCATCGCCACCTCGCTCGGCCGTTCCGCGAGGCCGAGTTTGGGGAAGACGATAATGCCGGCCAGCGTCAGCCAGAAGAAGCCGTAAGAGATGAAGGCGGTCGTGGCGAAGGTATTGTTCTTGCGCCATTCGAAGACGCCGGCGAACACCTGGGCGATGCCTCCGTAAAACACCGCCATGGCCAGAATCATGGCGTCCAGGCCAAAAAACCCGGCATTGTGTGCGCTCAACAAGATCGTCGTCAGCGCAAAGCAGAGCAGTCCGAGAGGGGCCGGATTGGCATTGCTGTCGGCGATCTTGATGGTGGCCGGCAGCGCCGGCGGAGAAGCGACGGGAGCGGCAGCCGTCTGTACGTAACTCATTGTTCTTGATCTCCCTATGCGCCAGACCGAGCGGGCGTGGCCGCGCGGCGGTGTGGTTTGTTCGGTGTCTTGCCGCGACTACCAGCCCAGCCAATCCGGCCGGAGCGGAATGGTCGTCTCGTAGATCCGCTGCGCAAGGACGTTTCCGAAGTTGTACTCGCTCCGGTACAGCATCACGGTCGTCGTTCCACGGTGATCAGTGCCCGTGAAGGTCGAAGGCAGGCAGACGCCTTCCAGACCACTCGGCACATGGTCGCGCATCTCCTCAAAGCCCTTCTTGACAGAGGCACCGGTGATGGCTCCCGTTTTTGCCGCCGCAGCCATCGCATCCCGCATCAGGAAGGCTGAACAGATGCCGCGAATGTAGTGGGCCGACCGATAGTCCCCATCGGCAGCGGATTCCTTCGAGATGTCGCGGACGAGCTTCATTCCGGGAACGTCATCGCCCCAGCGGGCCACGCTGACGACCCAGACCATGCCATTCCCGGCATCTCCCGCCTCACGCGCCGCGGTTTCATCCCAGCCGTACACATTCGTCAGGAACTGCGTCGTGACCCCCGCAGCAGCGCAGGCCTTGACCAGCGCGACATTTGCTCCGGCGGTGTTGGCAAGAAAGGCGAAGTCTGCCCCGGACTGCTTGAGCGTTTCACACTGGGCCGAAAAATCCCCAGGAGACAGCGAATACCGGATCGGAGGAAGCACTTCAAAGCCAAGGTCTCGGGCGTAATCGCTGCAAGCGGCCTTCGGCGAATTCGGATAGGGGTGGTTGTCGCCCATATAAACCAACTTGGGACGGTACAGGTCGCCAAGGAACGTCGAGCCGCGGGATGCGGCGCCTGTGCGCTTCCACTGCTCCGCTGCCCATTGCACCAGCGCGCGGCAGCCGTCGGAATAGGATGGGCCATAGAAGAAGTTGAAAGGAGCAGGAACCGATGTCCAGGGGCTGCGCCCGCTGGGATCGGTCAGATGACCGGACGACGATCCGGACATGAAGACAATCTGATCCTTGCTGACGTAGTCGATAAGAGCTTCCGTGTCGGCAGTACCCCAGCCCTGGATGACCACCGGCTTCAGGGTTTCTTTCCATTGCTTGTATGCCGCGATGGCTTTCGCCGGCTCATACCCGTAATCGACGGTCGCAAACTCTATCTTGCGGCCATCAACCCCGCCGTGCTCATTGATGTAGGTGACGGCGTCGGCGACACCCTGGCCATAGGCGACGGCAACGGGCGCCGTTGCGCCGGTCTGGGCGACCAGTTGGCCGACCTTGATCGGCTCGGCGGCATTCCCCGTCACGGTGCCGGCGGCGAGCATCGCCGCACCCAGCAACATGCCGAGGTTTCGGAAATGGTTCATGGATTCCCCTTCCCTTGATGGTTTTTCGTATCCGAACCAGTGGTGGCGATAGCGCGCACCTCCCTGAACGGAGCCGCTCTTTTATCGACCTATCCTCACTAGCAAAAGCAGAAAAATGCCAACTGCAATGCACGTGGTAGTCGATTTCTTCCTTCCTCAGCCTCGCAGGCAGCCGGCCGAATATCGCCCCTGCCGTCGGCAAAGGGACCGCGCTGGCAGCGACGCTCTTGATCTTCTTGACCAATTCCCGACAGCAGGCGTGCGCGGCCCCAGCGCCTCCGGACGGCTAATCGTGTGTCGTTCCGATCCCAGACGCGCCCTCAGCCACCTCCAAAATCGCGCGACCCGGTTCGCTCGTTCGGTTGAGCGTATCTCTCCGCTTCGGCGTCGTACGCTTCAAATCCCAGCAATGCGCGCAACTCGGCGAAGTCCGGCATCTCCTGCCGCGGCATTTCCCCGGCCGCCAGCGCCGCAAGCGCCCCCTGCATGGCTCCTATCGCCGCGGACAACAGGACCAGTGGATACGCCGCCATGGCGAAGCCCAGTTCCTGCAGCCGGTCGGGCGACAGCACGGGCGTTCGTCCTCCTGCAAGGACATTGGCGAGATGCCGCCCCGGCACCTCGCGACAAATCGTCGCCATCTCCCCCTCATCCAGTGGCGCCTCGACGAACAGCAGATCTGCGCCGAGGGCGGAGAAGGCGTGGGCACGCTCCAGCGCCTCATCAAGCCCGTGCGTGGCACGGGAATCCGTCCGCGCCAGAATCAGGATATCGGAGCCCTCGTCACGGGCATCGCAGGCTGCACGGATGCGCATCACCGCTTCCTCGCGATCCACCACCTGCTTGCCGCGCGTGTGCCCGCACCGTTTAGGTGCGACCTGATCCTCGATCATCACCGCCGCGAAGCCGGCCGCCGCGTATTCCCGGACCGTCCGCTTGACGTTGATCGCATTGCCGTATCCGGTGTCCCCGTCACCGATCACCGGAATCCTCACAGCCCGGCAAATCCCCCTGCCCTGTTCCGCCATTTCACCAAAGGAGATGAGGCCTGTGTCGGGCAACGCCAGCCGGCTGGCGGACACGGCAAAACCGCTCATGAAGGTGGCAGAAAAGCCCGCCTGCTCGATCAGCCGCGCGGACAGTGCATCGAAGCAGCAGGGTAAAAGCAGCAGGCGCCCGTCTCCCAGCAAGGCGCGGAGACGATCGGGAGGACTTGGCATATCGCGTGGGGCCTCTTCCGTTACGGGATGCGGTTTCGGCATGATAGATTACGCGTGTGAAGCGGCAAGCCGGCCGACACGGAGGAGGCAGGGAGGGCGAGGCGCTGGGCACGATCGAGCCGGTAGACCTGCTGCTGCGCCTGGGAGCCTCGGCGCTGTGTGGGGGCCTGATCGGCCTGGAACGTGAGCTTCACCGCAAGCCGGTCGGCCTTCGGACGATCATGCTGGTCGCCATCGGCAGCGCCGTATTTGCGGTGATCGCCATCGAGGTGACGCAGTTGGCATCTCATGCTCAGTATGAAGCCACCGGCGACATCGGCCGCGCTCTTCAGGGCATCATTGCCGGTCTGGGCATGCTCGGCGCCGGCTTGTTCCTGCACCGCGACACTTCCGTCCGCCTCGCCACTTCGGGAGCTGGCGTCTGGCTGGCAGGCGCCGTCGGCATCGCCTGCGGTCTCCGCCTCTTTCTGCTTGCCGGCATCGCAACCTGCCTCGCCCTCATCGTTCTGGCGGGCATGACCGCGATCGAAGTGCGACTGCCTGGCCGCAAACGCCAGAAATCGGGCCCGGAGCCGGACTGATCACGGCCTCCGGCAGCACGGCCCGCACCCTAGGTCTTCAGCTTGTCGTACTGCTCCTGAGCGAAGTCCCAGTTGGCAAGGTTTTCCATCCAGCCCTTGATGTAGTCCGGCCGCCGGTTCTGGTAGTCCAGGTAGTAGGCGTGCTCCCAGACATCGATCGTCAGGAGCGGCGGCTTGCGTTGCATGATCGGGGTGTCCGCGTTCCCCGTCTTGCTGACCTTTAGCGTGCCACTGTCCACAACCAGCCACGCCCACCCACTCCCGAACTGGGTTTGCGCCGCCTTGGAGAACTCGGCCACGAATGCATCCCACCCGCCGAAGTCTGCCTCGAGTTTCTGCAGGAGGGTGCCGGCAGGCTTGCCGCCGCCCTTGGGATGCATGCTGTTCCAATAAAAGGTGTGATTCCACGCTTGAGCGGCGTTGTTGAAGATCCCGACACGGCTTGGATTGTTGGCCGTCGTTTCGATGATCTCCTCGAGACTGAGGTCGGCCAGGTCGGGAGCGTCGGCGAGCAGCTTGTTGAGATTGTCCACATAAGCCTTGTGGTGCTTGCCGTAGTGGAAGCCGATCGTCGTGGACGAGATCGTCGGCTGCAGCGAATCTTCGGGCCAAGGCAGTTTCGGCAGCTCATACGGGGCTTTGGCACGCGCAACATGGGGCGCTGCGAAGCCGATCGCCGATAACGCTCCCAAGGCCACTGCACCCCTCAAAAGCTGCCGGCGTCCGATCCCAGATAACGCGGCGATCGATGCGGGGTGTGTCGCATCAGAGCCTTTCCCATGGTACCCCATCCTGCGTCGCTCTCCCGAAGTCCCGTCCGTATGCATTGCCGGCGCCCGAAGACGTGGTTGCCGGGCGTCCCGCCGACCGTTTGACTTTCGCAGGTTGAAAATCCGGGGGCAAGTCGGCTCGCCTCATCCGGCAGGAGCCCGAGGTGCGCCCCGATGGAGCCCGCGCCTCGACACCCTGAAGTCGAGGCTTGGCCTTCAGCGCGGTTCCGCCTTGATCGTCGGCGGGAATTCTCGCAGGCTCTCCGCCGCACAAGAGGGTCAGACGGGGCGAACGCCCACTTCAATTCGATCGAGTAGCGAATGCAGCGAGTCGGAAAGCGCGCGGCGCCGATGGCGGCGAAACGCAAGCGCGGAGTAGCGCCCCGACGAGGCGTCTGGGCGCAGCGACGGACCCTTCGCGCGCTGGCGGCCGCGTTCGCACTGCTGATCGGTGTCGGCCTTTTTCCCGCAGACGCTGCGGAGCCACCGTCCACCGACCGGCCGGTGCAATTCCAGGCCGATGAAATGACCTACGACAGCCGCAACGAGATCACCACCGCGCGCGGCAACGTCGTCGTCACTCAGGATCAACGGCGCCTGATCGCCGATACGCTGACATACGATCAACTGAATGACCGGTTGACCGCCTCCGGAAACGTCACCCTCTACGAGCCTTCCGGAGAAGTGGTTCACGCCCAGTCCCTGGATGTTACAGGCGACCTGAGGGACGGTGTGATCGAGGATATCCAGGCAATTCTCGCCGACGGCTCGCGCCTTACGGCGGAGCGGGGCGAGCGCCGCGAGGGCGTTCTGACCCAGGTCGATAACGCAACCTATACGCCTTGCCGCCCCTGCGCCGAAGACCCGTCGCGCGCACCACTGTGGCAGGTGCGTGCGGTCACGGTGAAGCACGACCAAGAGAAGAGGATCGTCGAGTTTGACAATGCCTGGCTCGACTTTTCCGGCATTCCGGTCTTCTACGTCCCCTACCTTTACCAACCTGATCCGACCGTAAAGCGGAAAAGCGGCTTGCTGATTCCGGGGTTCGGCCAATCGTCCGACCTCGGCTTCATGGTCCAGATTCCGTACTATGTCGTGCTGTCCGACACGCAGGACATGACACTGACGCCCTGGTTCACCACCAACGAGGGCCCGGTGCTGGAGGCGGAATACCGGCAGGCCCTGCAGCACGGAGAAATCGACTTCAGCGGCAGCGGCACCTACGATTCGCGCAACCGGGCCATGGGGCACGTTTTAGGCAAGGCGCGCTATGACATCAGCGAGGACTGGCGTGCCGGCCTCGATGCGCAGCGCGCGACCAACCGCACCTACCTGCGGCGCTACGGCTTCAATAATGCCCGGACGCTGACGTCGCGCATCTACGGAGAGAATTTTCGTGGATCGCGGGATTATCTGACCGGTCGGGTCATGGCATTCCAGAATCTGGAAGACGACATCGACCAGGAAAATGTGCCGTACGTCGCGCCGTGGATCGACTATTACCACGTATCCGACATCGACCGCTTCGGCGGGCGGACGGATCTGCATCTCGACACCGTCGCCCTGACCCGCCAGGAGGGCACCGACACGCGCCGTCTTTCGGCTCGCGCACAGTGGGAGCGGCCGTTCATCGGCCCTTTGGGTGACGTCGTCACCGTGACCGCGGCGCTGTGGAGCGACGGCTACAATGTCAACGATCAGACCACGTCGGAACGGGAGAACAGCTACAATGGGTTCAGCGGCCGCGTCTTTCCCCAGGCAGCCACGCAGTGGCGGATGCCGCTGATCCGCGAAAGCGAAAGCGTCCAGCAGATCATCGAGCCGGTCGTCGAGGCCGTCCTGGCCCCCAATTTCGGTAACCCGAGCCGCATCCCGAACGAGGACAGCCAGGACTTCGAGCTGCAGGACACCAACCTTTTCGGGATCGACCGGCTGCCCGGCATCGATCTGGTCGACGAGGGTCCGCGGATCAATTACGGGCTGAACTGGATGCTGTTCGCAACCGGGGGCATGTCCGCCTCGGCCTTCATCGGCCAGAGTTACAGCATTTTCCAGGACAACACCTTCGGCGAAGGCACCGGCTTGCAGGACAGGATCTCCGACGTTGTTTCGTCCATCGATCTTGTTCCGGTCCCCTGGCTCGACTTGATCTACCGCAACCGTCTTGACCACTCGACCCTGGCCTTCCGCCGCAACGAACTGACCACCCGGGTCGGCGTCGATGCCATCCGCGTCGGCGCGACCTACGTCCGCTACGAGGGACAACCCGAGAACGACCTGGAGGGGCGCGAAGAGGCCCAGTACACCCTGGATACCCAGCTAACCCGCTATTGGCGCAGCCGCATCTTCGGCATCACCGACATCAAGTCGGACAGCCAGCGCGAGATCGGCCTGCGTCTGGTTTATGAAGATGAGTGCTTTCTGTTTTCCGGCGAATTCGCCCGGCAGGACTTCCGCGACAAGGACGTGGAACCGAGCAACGTGTTCTTCTTTCGCGTCGGCTTGAAAACGCTGGGCGATTTCGGAACCGGCTTCAAACCTGGCGGTGGTTGATTTGCTCGTGCGAACGCCCTCCTCGGCCTATCATTACGCCGTCGCCATCCTCTGATTGTCGAAAGCCGGTCTCTTCATGTTGCTGCTCGCCCTACGCATCCTGATCATTGCCGTCGTCGCCGTGCCCCTGACGATCTCGCGGCCGTCAGCGGCCTCGGCGCAAGGCGCACAGGGTATTGCTGCCCTCGTCAACGACGACGTCATTTCGGCGCTCGACCTGGACAGCAGGGTCACCCTCGTTCTGGTGACGTCGAATTTGCCCGACACGCCGGAAAACCGGCGCCGGCTTCTTCCGGAAGTCCTGCGGACCCTCGTCGACGAGGCCTTGAAGCGACAGGAGATGCGCAAGCAGAACATCACCGTTCCCCAGGCTGACGTGGACCGCGCCCTGGCGCAGGTGGCCCAGCAACTCCGGGTCCCCCCGACCGAACTCGGCACATTCCTGCAACAGCGCGGTGTTTCGATGTCAACGCTGATCGAACAGCTGGAAGCGGAGATTGGCTGGATCAAGGTGGTGCAACGCCTGGCCGGAGACCGCGCCGTCGTTACCCGCGAGGAGGTCGATGAGGAACTTGGCCGTGTCCGCAGCAGTTCCGGTGTCGAGTATCGCCTTGGCGAAATCTTCCTTCCGGTCGACGACCCGGCCGATCAGGCGCGCGTCGAGCAACAGGCTCTGCAGCTGGTGACGGAGGCACGGGGCGGGGCCAATTTCCCGGCCCTGGCGCGGGCCTTCTCGCAGGGGCCATCGGCGAGCGAGGGCGGTGACCTTGGCTGGGTTTCCCGCGATGACCTTGACGAGCAGATCGGGAACGTCGTGTCCCAAATGCAGCCGGGCCAGATTTCTGAGCCGATTCGCGCGCAAGGGGGATACTTTATCCTGTTCGTCGCCGGACAGCGCAGCGGGGATACGGGGTCGGCGCCGACCCAGCGGGTGTTGATGTCCCTGCAGCAGGCCTACCTGCCTTTATCGCCGACAGCGCCGACAACCGAGGTCGCCGCCCAAGCGAAGGCCGCGCAGAGCATTATCGAAGGCACAACGACATGCGACGCCTTTGCTGAACGCGGGCAGGCCGCCGGTGCGCAGGTGAGCGCCAGTCCGGGGAATATCGATCTGCAACAGATGCCCCCCGAACTGCGGCAGTTGCTTTTGCCGTTGCAGGCCGGCAGCACGACCCAGCCGATCCGCACCGGCGATGGCGTGCTGGTGTTCATGGTGTGCAGCCGGCAGGAAGGAGATACCATGAGCGAGCAGCGAGCGCAGATCGAGCGCCGGCTGCGCGACCAGCGGCTGGCGGCAACCTCCAGGCGTCAGCTCCGCGATCTGCGACGTTCGGCATTGCTCGATATCCGAATTCGATGACGGCGCCCCGGCCTCCGGCCTCTCGCCTGCCCTTGGCACTGACCATGGGGGATCCCGCGGGGATCGGCGGCGAAATTGCCCTGAAGGCCTGGCTGAAACGGGACGAGGGCGTGCCTCCCTTTTTTGCTATCGATGATGCCGCCCGTCTGCAGCGTCTCGCCGCCATTCTTGAGCTGCCGGTCCCTGTTCGCCCGGTCGCCGACAGCGAAGAGGCGACAACCTGCTTCCCCGACGCGTTGCCGGTGCTGAACCGCCCCCTGCCGCATCAATCCGTCCCCGGCCGCCCGGATGGGCGCCATGCCGGAGCGGTGATCGCCGCCATCGAGACCGCCGTAACCTGCGTCCGGCGCGGTGACGCGGCCGCCGTGGTGACCAACCCCATTTACAAGAAGGTGCTTTATGACGCCGGCTTCCCTTTTGCCGGTCATACGGAATTCCTCGCATCCCTCGCGGGCGGCGACAGCCAGCCAGCGATCCGCCCGGTGATGATGCTGGTTTGCCCTGAGCTTCGCGTTGTTCCGATCACGGTGCACGTGAGCCTTCGGTGCGCGGTCGAGACGCTGACCGCCGACGCCATCATCGCCTCCGCCGAAATTGTCGCCCACGCTCTCGCGAGAGACTTCGGCCTTCCCCATCCCCGCCTCGCCGTCGCCGGCCTCAATCCTCACGCAGGCGAGGAGGGTGAAATGGGCACAGAGGAGACCGCGATCATCGGGCCGGCGGTTGACCGGCTGCGCGCTTTGGGCATCGACGTCTCGGGACCGCTGCCGCCCGACACCATGTTCAGCCCTCTGGCGCGCCGAAAGTACGATGCGGCCATCTGCATGTATCACGACCAGGCACTGATTCCGCTGAAGGCACTGGACTTTGACGGCGGCGTCAACGTCACCTTGGGCCTCCCCTTCGTCCGCACCTCGCCCGATCACGGCACTGCGTTCGACATCGCCGGAAGCGGCCGGGCGAGTCCGGCCAGCCTCATCGCTGCTCTCACTCTCGGGGCCGAACTGGCAGCCCGGCGGAGCGAGCATCGGCAGTGAACGGGACAGCCCCTCCCCTGCCCCCGCTGCGCGACGTCATTCACCGCCACCAGTTGGCCGCAAAACACTCCCTCGGCCAGCATTTCCTGCTCGACCTGAACCTGACGGCGCGGATCGCACGTGCCGCCGGCGATCTGACGGCATGCACGACGATTGAGATCGGACCCGGCCCCGGGGGTTTGACCCGCAGCCTGCTGGACGCGGGAGCGCGGCACGTGCTCGCTATCGAAAAAGACACGCGATGCATCGCCGCGCTGGCGGAACTGGCCGACGCGCATCCCGATCGCCTGCTTCTCGTTCAGGCCGACGCCCTCACCCTGGACCTTGAAACGATCACACCCCCGCCGCGCCGGATCGTCGCCAATCTGCCCTACAATATCGCGGTGCCGCTGTTGCTGCGCTGGCTCCGGCAGATTGGCGCGTTCGAGGGCCTTACCCTGATGTTTCAGAAGGAGGTCGCCGACCGTCTGACCGCTGCTCCCGGCAGCTCATCCTATGGTCGGCTGTCGGTGATCACGCAGTGGCTGACGCGGCCACGCCTGGAGTTCAACGTCGCGGCGCGGGCATTTCTGCCCCCGCCGAAGGTCACCTCCGCGGTCGTAAGCCTCGAGCCGCGCCCGGCGCCGCTGGCTCCAGCCGCATTCCCGGCGCTGGAGCGGGTCACGGCAGCGGCGTTCGGGCAACGCCGGAAGATGCTGCGCGGCAGCCTGAAGGCGATCGGCCTCGATCCGCGCGCAGCGGACATCGACGGCTCCCGACGCGCCGAGGACCTGTCCGTCGAGGAGTTCTGCGCGCTCGCTCGGTTGCTGGCGATCAGCGATGCCGCCGCCGGCTGATCCGCCGCCGAGGCTGGCGTCGCCCTGGCTCATTCTGCTGGTGCCGCCCCTATGCTGGGCGGGCAACTTTGTTATCGGCCGCGCCGTGCACGCCGAGATTCCGCCGGTCGCCCTGACCTTTTGGCGGTGGGCGGTCGCGGCGATCGTGCTGCTGCCGCTGGCAGGCCGCGATTGCTGGCGGTGCAGACAAGTGATTTTGCGACACTGGCGGCTGCTGTGCCTGCTGGGTGCGTCGGGAGTCGTCGGATTCCAGTACCTTGTTTATGCCGGCCTGCAAACCACGACGGCGATAAACGGCGTGCTGATCATCGCCACCATCCCGGTCGTTATTCCGATCGTGGCCTTTGCCCTCGACGCGAGCCGGCCGAACCGTCGGCAAGCGGCCGGAATCGGCCTCTCCCTGATCGGTGTCGGTATCGTGGTGCTGAACGGCGATGCGCGTCGGCTCTTCGATCTGCAGCTAACCGAGGGCGATTTGTGGATGTTCCTCGCGGTGCCGGCCTGGGCGCTCTATTCGGTGCTGCTGCGTCGAAGACCGGCCGACCTCCCGCCCCTCGCGTTGCTGCTGGCGGCCATAGTTCCGGGCCTGATGCTGCTCGTCCCGGCCTGGGGCCTTGAGCTGATGCTCCGGGGTGGCTTTTCGCCCAGCCTGCCCGTGGTGGGAAGCATTCTCTACGTCGGCGTGATTGCCTCCGTGCTGGCGTTCGCTTGCTGGAACCACGGCGTTGAGCGCGTGGGCGCGACGAGGGCGGGGTTGTATATTCATCTGATGCCGGTTTTCGCCGCGATCCTGGCGGTGGCGTTGCTCGGCGAAACGCTGCACCGGTACCACTTCGTGGGTGTGGTCGCGATTGCGGCCGGCCTGTGGCTGTCCTCCACCAGCGGCAGCCGACGTCTCTAAGACGCGATTTGCCGCTCTGGCGTTCCGCATGTCATACGCCTGCGACAGCACGACGCCCGATCGCCGGGTCTGGGCGACGATCCGGCCGCCGGGGGGCGCTTCGCATGGGCACAGGTCAATAACGAAATCAGCGTCATCGTCATTGTCGGTAAGCGCCATGAACGGCGACATGAACGGCGTGGCGCTGGTTTCCTCCGCCTCCACGGCCACTCGCCACGGCCGCGATGGAGAGTCCTCACCAGCCGATCGCTCGATCGCCGCCAGACCTCTCGTCGTTTCGGCTACGGAAACTCCCCAATAATCGAGGTCAAATCGGCCGACGGCAGCCGGCGGCCCACCCATCAAGTCGTTGTAATAAATGTATTCATAGGGATGCAGCGCGACCATGCGGATAATCGGAAGACTGAGGAACGCAACGCCGCACACAAGCAAGCCGCGGCGCCATACGCCGTGCAAATGGCGCCATGTATCGTCGACACCCACGGCTGCCAGCACGGCCAACGGCGGCAGAATAAACAGGAAGTGCCGCATCCCGTTATAGGCCGTGGGCTTCGCAACAATGAAGAAAACGAGCGGAAACAGCGCAGCAGTGGCGACCGACAGGAGTTGCAGGTGAACGCGGCTCCACGGTCGGGTACCAACGCGCGAGCGCGCTGCGATTGCGGCGACAACAGCGGCCACGGCTGCCGCCAGCAAGCCGAGAAGGATGCTCTCTGGCAAGGTAAGAGCAAGAAACACCAGCAGATAGCTTCGCGGCACGTCCGTCGCCGGGACCATCCGACCGTCGAACATGACTTCGGCCGAAAACGGAAAATGGGAGAACATCTCCAGGGCGCGCAGCGGATTGAGCAGCTCTTGTCCCGCCCAGGGCCAGAGCGCCACCATGATCAGCCAAGCCAGCGGCAGGACCGCCAGGAGGCGGACGCACCCTCTCGCCGATACTGCCAACGCCTGACGACGGTCCCGGCCCGGTCGCACAGAGAAAATCCAGGCGGCAAGCGGAATCGCGAGGTTCAGAATAGCGGCCGCCGCACCAACGCGGGTGCCCAGAGCCACACCCCCCGCGATGCTGAGCGCTATTAAAGTTCTCCAGCGCGGCCGAGGCCATTCGCCAACCACAACGCACATCCACAGCAGGACAACGGCCATTGCCGCGGCAAAAGGTATGTCCTTCGGGTTGATGAACATGTGGCCGTAGTACGCCGGCAGGGTCGCGAGCAGAGCAAGTGCGAGAAATCCAGCCCTTGGCCCCCGCAATCTTTCGGCCAGCCGCCAGGTCGCGATCAGCCCGATCAGACCGATCAAGGCGCCGCAAAGGTGTCGGGTCTGGTAAGTTCCGAACGGCGAGATGCGGTTGATCGCGGCCATCGCCAGATCAAAGCTTCCTCCGTAATAAGGGAGGTTGCCGTCATCCCTGACGTCGTCCGGGGTCACCGCCGTCCGATCGGTAAATCCTGACTGATAGTAGGCGAGGATATGTTCGCCGTACTCCTTCTGCACGCGTTCGTCCCACGAGATGCCGTAGTCGCGAAACGTCGTCACAATCAGGAGAAGGATCAGGAGCAGCAGGCCAATGCTGCCGAGACGCCAGCCGTCGACAGCAACCACTCTGGACGGGTAGCGGACCCCGTGTCCTAACGCACGCGATGCAGTGTGCACTGGCACTTCAAACCTGGCTGAACGAGGGGATCATCCGACTCTGCGATCACCACCCTCGAGCGGCACAGCAGAGCCAAAGATGCTCAGGTTTACTGCAGCAAGCGCCGGCAATCCAGCGATTCTCCTACTGCCGGCTTGCGCATTGGCGAGGTCACCCGCGAGGTCCCCTCCCCGAATTCCCGGCCTTTCCTAAGTTCCCACCCGCGGAATCAGATTGAGCTGGGCAATGGCCTCGCGAACCCGATCCGGCCAGATGAACAAGCGATAGGCGGGCGGCACGCGCATGTAGTCTTCCGGCGGGTACACGGCGCGGTCGCGCATATCCGCGCAGTAGCGCTCCCGCCAGGAAAAGCGGCGCTGGACCGTAACCTGCTGCCCGGCGACAAGGTCGCGGGTCACGTCATGCAGCCGCTCGACCATCCGGTATTCGTAGCCCAACAGGGACAGGTCGTCGCCCCACTGGCCGCGACGACCATCGATCGCGCCTTCCACGGTGCTGATGAGGATCGGGAGATCAAGCTCGCCCGGGATGCTCGGGTGGATCACGAACGGCGCTGCCCACCCCGATGACAGCATGTCCAGATTGAATGTGCGCCGCTCCTCACGACTCATTGCTGCCCGCTCGGCTGCCGTATAGTCGGGGGCGATGTAGGCGAGCAGCCGGCCGTAACGATCGATCCGCTCATCGGCCAACCGCATGAACAAGTTGCGACGGCTGCCGTCGGTACGACGCAGCCGCTCGTCGGTGACCCGTGTCAGCTCTGCACTCGCCGCGAGTGCCTGGGTGAACTGCCGCGTGCCCCCACCCGCCAGCCGCGGCAACAAATGTTCGGCCAGCGCGGGTCCGACCGGGGCCTGCCCCTCGGATATCCACGCTGCCAGATTGGCAAACTCCTCGTCCACCCGGGAGGCCCCGGTGGCCGACTGCGCCGTTCGCTCGGGCGTGTCGATCGACAGCATCCGCACCGGCATAC
>WBZV01000018.1_pt1 | contig 139157 bp, 136 predicted proteins | sample 5204221 | NCBI WGS metagenome assembly WBZV01 (sample SAMN12344360, study PRJNA552823) | activated sludge metagenome | biome: Activated sludge suspended growth; feature: Nitrification reactor; material: Wastewater; isolation source: activated sludge from nitrification reactor of wastewater... | reverse complement strand
GCGAGGCGCAGGGCATCGAGGAAGGCGCGGGCGGCATCGCGGGCGGCGTCCAGCTTGCTGCGGGCGGCGGCGGGCGGGGCCTCCCCGCCGGCGGGCTCCAGCATCGACAGCGAGGCGTCCAACACCAAGACCACGTCCACCCGACGCTGCTCCGGCAGGCAGCGCTCGCGCAGGAGGAGGGGGAGGTAGGCGGGGGCGGGGGTGCGGGTGGGGGTGGGGCTGTTGGTCGCGGTGGGGGTGGGTGATTGGGTGGGGGTGGCTGTGGTGGTGGGTGTGGCAGTGGCGGAAGCGGTCGCGGAGGGTGTGGCAGTGGCGGAAGGGGAGGGCGTCGGCGTCAGAGAAGGTGGTGGTGTGTTGGTAGGGGTCAACGTAGGAGGAACGCAAGGAACCGGAGGCGAGACGCGCTGTAGGCGACGGTTGGCGGTGAGAATCATCCTCGTGCGCTGTGGATAAACCTTGAGGTTGCAGCCGCGAAACAGACCATCTTCAGTCAGGGTGCGCCCCCCATCTGACACCTTGACAACGAGGAGTTGGTCCCCATTCTGGCGAGCTGTGTTGACGATGATCCTGGACCCATCACCGCTCCAAGCGAGTGGTTGAGAGTACACCCACGATCTGGCGATTGGATACTTCCCGAGTTTCTTGATGTTCCCATCACTGAATTCGAATACCAGGAGGTCGTCAGTTCCGCGAAATGCGAGAAGACCATGGTTGATGGGGCCGTGATTGAAGGCGAGCTCTCCGCAACTCCCCATCGGCCAATCACAGTATGCCGAGATGTCGATCTTCGTTGCTAACCTCTTCACGGTATCGATGAGGTTCCAGCTACCGTTGAGGCCAACCGTGATGATGTACCTTTCATCGGGTGAAATCGTGCCAATGAAGTCATTCGTGCCGGTTGTCGTATTTGGTGGGTCCATCGGAAATGTCACTACGTCTGCAGCTGCCCGACTCATCGTGCCTACGCTCATAGAAACGAAAGGGATCCAATCGGGCGATGCAGAGACAAGATGGGCCGTTTGGCCATCACGCGACGGAATGATCTGCCAGGAGTTCCACTTTACGGGAAAGAATCCTCGCCGTGGGCCCAGCGTTCCGCTTGGACCGATCTCAGAGAGACAGTACTTGGCGATACCAGTATTGGTCCCATTTGGAACGCCTGTTGACTCTTCTACCAGAAGCGTCTCATCGTCGGGCATGATGGCTGTGCTCCTCTCCGACGTCAAGAGATGATTAGGGATCCTCGTGACTCGGCGCAAGTCTCTCGAAGTCGGGCTGTCTGGCTCCAGCCTCAACAAAAATGCCTCGAGGTTGGGAGTCCTCGGCGGAAGTCCATAGCCAAACAGGGCAAAGACCTGCTTGAAATCCGTGGTGGATGCAAGTCCGTGCGGAACCACTTCACTGCTTCCGGCAGGAAATCGAAAGACCGGTTCGTAGTCCCCAATAGTGTATTGAGAGACTGCATTGCATCGACTATCTTCCCCCCGCTGGTTGGATTGGGTTACGAAGACCGCCCGATCAAGATCGAGTTGCTGGCTATCCGCTTCAATGTCACGGGTTGTCAATGCGATCATGATGAGAGCGGAGATCGCCGCAAGCCCTCTGACTCCTCGAGTGGACAGTGTCCCACACAAGTAGTCGGTGTCGATTCGATCGGTCATTGACTCCGTCCTCTCTCTCAACATCAGCCTCTACACAGGCTAGCCGATACACTTGCAATAAGCACGAATGTCGGGCCACATGCCCGCCCCCATAGGGCGGGCATGTGGCCAACTTGCCTACTAGTTGTAACTGATCGTAATGCTGGCCCCTGCAGGGCAGCTGCCGTCAGCATCACACTCAAACTGGCCATTGTCACCAGTCTGAAAAACCTGAGTGGTTGGTGTGACCCCCAACCCTGCCCCACAGCCGTAGTATCCATTGTCTACGACTGCGGTCGTGTAGAGCACCTGATACAAGTAGGCTGTCTGGGTCCCAATTCCGCAGGGGACCTGCACGGTTTGAGCAAGCCGTACCCGCATCTTGTACCAGGAACCTGCAGCACAGGAGACCTGACTGCAGATGTTTGGGCTCTGCACGAACGGCGTAGCATAGACTGAATTCGAGGCACTCCATGTCCCAGTTGCGGCGTTGTAATCGACGTGCACCGAGGCATCGTACTCCTCGACCTGGCAGGGGCAGTCGCCTGTATCCGCTGTCGCGTAACGAGCGGTGATGTCCCAGTCTTCGCCCGTCGCTGCCTCGATGTTGTGTTCGCCCTTCTTGTGGTAGACCACAAGCGAGGAGTTGGCGTTCCCGCTAGAACCAGAACTACACGAGAACGCGCCGTTACTGCCGCACTCTCCATAGGCGTGAGCTAGAGGCAGGTAGCCAGGGTCAGATCGGTCCATCGTAACGCCTGATCGACCCAAGCCCGAGAGCCCAAAAGCAACACCGAGTGCAATCGACAAGGGAAAGACCAGCAAGTGTCTGCGAAACATGGGGTAGGTACCTTTCTTTGGAGTAAAGGAGGTGACCCGCCCTGCTACAAGTTCGGCCAGAGCTTGTCAAGAGGCTTGACAAGCCCCGACCACGGCCCCAGAATTGCTGCGATGACGTCCCTGGGGCACTTGCAGTACCAGGGCGGCTCTTTGGCGGATCAGTCGCGCCAACGACTGGTCCGCCTTCTTCTTGCCAGGTCTCCCACGCGCGTGTTCGCGAGTGCAGGCGGGAGCCGGCGGTGACGAAGGGTGTTGACAGGGAGCACGGGCAGGTGCTCAGGGGCGATGCAGCGCGGAGGCGATTCGGGGCTCGGAGGCGATGCGTGTCGGCGCGGCTCCGCTCCGTGCTACCGGGCTCATCAACATCAGCGACCATCCACCATGGCGCTCCTTTTCCGCGCCGCCACTCAGCGGGCGGCGCTCTGCGCTCCAGTGCCCTGATCGGTGCACGCGCCCTGTCATACTGGCGAGTGCGCTGGGCCGGTTGGACAAATGATCAGGACGAACAGGCGAGACAGAGATCGGCGACGGCGGCTTGACCACAGGGGCCCGGTAGAACATGGACCCGCGCAGGGCCAAACCGATTGACTCGTATCTTACCATACCCCCCCCCCCCTCGCTGTCAAGTCCTTCGCAAGCGACCAGCCGTCCGAGGCCCCCCGGCATCGCGCGCGATGGCGTGCGTGCGTGGACGCGTGGACGCGCGCATGCGATGCCCGCCCGCGCCGAGGCCGATGGTGTAGACGCGCACGCCGGCGGCCTTGGCAGTTTGGGCGCGGGCGACGGCCTGGGCGGGGGTGCGGGTGGGGAGGTCGGTGGTGGTGGTGGTGGTGGTTGGCGTTTCGCTTGTGATGGGCGTGTAGGTGGGGATCAGGTGGTAGGTGAAGATGTCGTTTGGGAGGCTAACTGCTCAGGTGCCGTGCCCCATTTCCCCTCGTCTCCCCCTCACCGCCGAGCGGCCCTCCCCCAACTCCTGGATGCGCCCGGTGTACGACGACGCAGAGGAGTATCAGCCCCCGGGCACCCAGGCGCCATCCGCCCAACCCACCCCCTGCCCGATCCTCGCCCCGTGTTTGGGGGTCTGGGGGCAGTCGCCCCCAGCGGCGGGGTGCAAGGGGGCGCTGTTGGCCCCTCTGCGAAAGACCCCCCGATCCGCCGACATCTCCACGCTCGTCTGCGTCCAACGGACCAACACAAGGCCCCGAGCCTCCCCCTCCCTGCGCTATCATCTGCCCGTGGGCTCGCCACGCCGCGCCAGGAAGCACCCATGCTCGCCGCCCATCCCCTGCCCCCACCCAGCCGCCCCGACGAGCACCCGCATCCGAGCCTCCCGGTGGTCGCCGCCGCCGCGCTCTGCACGGTCCTTGCGCCGGAGCCCGCGCCCGCTTGAGCACGCCTCGTCTGCCGCGGGCCGCCGGCGCCTGGCTCCTCCTCCCCCTGGCCCTCTACCTCGGCCTGCGCCTGGTCGCCCTGGCCCAGGTGCAGGTGCTGGAGGACCGTGACAGCGCCAGCCTGATCCGCGACGCGGAAGGCTTCGCCACCTGGGACCTCGGCCGGATCCTCGCCCTCCGGCCCGATGCCACGCCCCTCCAGCCCCTCGGCACCGCGCTCCTCGGGAAGCTCGGCCTGCCCCTGCCCGCAGCGGCCCGGGCCCTCGCCCTCCTCGCCTCCCTCCTCCTCCTGGCGGCCCTCCTGCTCCTGGCGCGGCACTTCACCGTCGGGGCGGCGCCCGCGGTCCGGGGCGCCCTCGCCGCCGGGACCCTGCTCGCCGCCGCCCTCAGCCCCACCCTCGTGGAGCTGTCGCGCGCCGTGCTCACCGAAGGCCCCTACATCGCCCTGGTCATCCTCGGCCTGGCCCTCCTCCTGGCGCCCGGCGATCGCTGGACCATCCGCCGCGCCGCCGCCCTGGGGCTGGTTTTCGGCCTGAGCTTCCTGGCGCGCACCGAGGGGCTGCTCTACCTCGTCGTCCTGCCCGGGTTGATGCTGGTCCAGGCGCTCTGGAGGCCTTGGCTCGGCCCTACCCCCTCCGTCAGCGACCGAGATCGGCCCGCCTGGCGCCGCCTGCTCCGTTGGACCCTGGCCTACGGCGCCGTGTTCGCCCTCCTGGCCCTGCCCCAGATCTGGCGGGTCAGCCGGGTCATGGGCCAGCCCGCCATCAACGGGCGCCAGGTCTGGCAGGTCATCCTCAACCAGCCGGATCAGCAGCCCTACGAGCGGCGGATCTACGGCCTGGACCACAGCCCCGACACCATCAACCTCTTTTACATCCAGAGCCACCCTGAGCTGGCGCGGAGCATGGCCGCCCGCATGGTGGCCTCGGACGTCCTGGGCAAGGCCCTGGAGCATGTGCGGCGCTTCTTCCTGGAGGTCCTGCCCCGCCTGCTGGGCCCCCTCGGCCTCCTCCTCGCCCTCCTCGGCCTGGGCTACCTCTGGCACCTGTCCCGTGCCGACACCCTCCTGACCATCGGCTTCGGCGCCGCCAGCCTGGCCGCCCCCCTGGCCCATGACCTGGACCCCCGCCACCTGGCCGCCTTGCTGCCCCTCCTGGCCCTCTGCCAGGGCGCCGGCTGGGCCTGGCTGCTGGGGCGGCTGACGGGAGAGGGGGACGATCCGGCCCGCGCCGGGCGCCGGCGCCTGCTCCGCGCCGGCCTGGCCGCCCTGCTGGCCCTGGGCCTGTTCGCCGGCTTGCGCGCCGACCTGGCGGAGGCCCTCAGGCCGGACCCGGCGCAGCAGGACTACAACCGGGCCGACCACGCGCAGCTCCTCGCCGCCCTGGCCCGGGCCGGCTGGCCGGCCCCCGCGCCCGGGCTGCGCCTCGTCGCCCGCCAGGGCTACCTCTCGCTGGACGCCGGGGGCCAGGAAGTGCACCTGCCCTTCACCGACTACGCCGGCCTCCTGGCCTACTGCCGCCTGCACCGGGCCCAGGTGCTCTACCTGGAACACGCCATGCTGGAGAAGTACCCCTTCCTGGCCCGCTTCCAAGCCGGCGACACGCCGGAGTTCCAGCGCTTCTTCCGCTACCAGAGCCCCAGCCACGGGCTGATGGAGCTCTACCGCATCGCGCCCGGAGCGGTGGAAGGGGGGGCGCCGTGACCGCCGGGGAGGATCGGGAGATCCGACGGCCAGCGGCCGGCGACGATGGCGAGGCAGGGGGCCGCGCGACCGCGCCGGAGCGCGGCGCCGACCGGGACCACCGGGGGCATCGCGACCGCGAGCGAGAGCACGGGGGCGGCCGGAGCGACCCCTCTCCCACGGGCGACCGGAGCCCTGCCGCCGGCCAGCCCCGCCTCAGCATCGTCGTGCCGGCCTTCGGCGAGGCGGCCAACCTCCCCCACCTGCACCGCGAGCTGGCCGAGGCCCTGGCGGAGGAAGGGCCCTGGGAGCTGATCGTCGTCGACGACGGCAGCCCGGACGACACCTGGCGGACCATCGAGCGGCTCTGCGCCGCCGATCCGCGGGTCAGGGGCCTGCGCCTGTCGCGCAACTTCGGCCACCAGTACGCCCTCTTCGCCGGCATGGCCGAGGCGAGGGGCGCGGCGGTGGTGACCATGGACGCGGACCTGCAGCATCCCCCCCAGACCGTGCCCGAACTCCTGGCCGCCTGGCGGGCCGGAGCCCGCATCGTCCACACCGTGCGCATCGACCCCGCCGGCTTCGGCTGGTGGAAGCGGACCAGCTCGGCCCTCTTCTACCGCCTCTTCTCCTTCCTCAGCGGGGTGGACCTGGCCGCCGGCATGGCCGACTTCCGCCTCCTGGACCGCCAGGTGGTCAGCGAGCTGCTGCGCTTCCGCGAGGACGGCCTCTTCCTGCGCGGCCTCGTGCACTGGGTGGGCTTCCCCAGCGCGCAGATCCGCTTCCAATGCCGCGACCGGCTGGCGGACCAGAGCAAGTACTCGCTGCGCCGCATGCTCCGCCTGGCGGGGGCCGGGATCACCTCCTTTTCGGTCATCCCCCTGCGCCTGGGCATCCTCCTGGGCCTGGTCACCAGCCTCTTCGCCTTCTACCAGCTGGGCGAGGCCCTCTACGTCCACTACTTCACCGGCGAGACCCTGCCAGGCTGGACCTCCACCTTCGGGGTCATGACCCTGCTCTTCGGGATCATGTTCATCCTGATGGGCATCCTGGGCGAGTACCTGGGCCGCATCCTGCTGGAGGTGCGCGGGCGGCCGCGCTACATCGTGGCCGATCGGGCGGGCAGCGGGATCGCGGACCTTGCCGCCGCGGGCGATCGTGCGGATGCGGATGGTCGTGCGGATGCGGACGAGCGCGCCGATGCGGACGAGCGCGCCGATGCGGACGAGCGTGTCGATGCGGACGAGCGTGTCGATGCCGACGATCGCGGCAGGGCCGGGCGATGAACGAGGCGGCGCCGTGAGCGGCGAGCCGCGGGTCCTGCCGCTCACGCCCGAGCTGGCACCCGCCTGGGACGCCCTGCTGATCGCCGCGCCGGAGGCCACGTTGGCCCAGGACCGGCGCTGGGCCAGGGTCGTCCAGGAGGCCTATGGCCACCGGAGCCACGCCCTGATCGCCCTGGACGGCGAGCAGGCGGTGGGCCTCCTGCCCCTGGTCGAGGTGCGCGGCTGGCCCCTTGGCCACAGCCTGGTCAGCAGCCCCTTCCTGACCTTCGGCGGTCTCCTGGCCCAGACGCCGGAGGCGGCCCGGGCCCTGGTGGCGGCCGCCAAGGAACTGGCCGAAGGTCTGGCGGTGGACCACCTGGAACTGCGCGGCGATGCCCCGGCCCCCGACCTGCCCCTGGAGATCAGCCGCTACCACACCTTGCGGCTGGACCTGTCGCCGGGCGAGGACGCCCTCTGGCGCGGCCTGCACGAGAGCGCCCGCCGCAACGTCCGCCGCGCCCGGGCGGCGGGCCTGGAGCTGGTGGAAGGACAGGAACACCTGCCCGCCTTCCTGGAGATCAACCACCGCAACATGCACCGCCTGGGCACCCCGGCCCACGGGCGGGCCTTCTTCAAGGCCGTGCTCGGCCGCTTCCCGGAGGCCCGCCTCCTCCTGCTCCGCCTGCCGGACGGCGGGGGCTGGGCGGGCGGCATGCTGCTGCTGCCCTGGGGCGACACCGTGCACATGCCCTGGGTGGGCTCCCTGGCCGCCCATTTCGACCTGCGCCCCAACAACCTGCTCTACTGGGAGGCCATCCGCAGCTCGGCGGCCGCGGGCTACCGCAGCTTCGACTTCGGGCGCAGCCGGGCAGACCAGGGCACCTTCCGCTTCAAGGAGCAGCATGGGGGCCGGCCGGTCCAGCTCCATTACCAGATCCACCTGGCACGGGCGACCCAGCCGCCGGACCTGGACCCGACGACGCCCCGCTTCCGCCTCCTGACGGCGGCCTGGCGCCGCCTGCCCTTCCCCCTGGCCCGCGCCCTGGGGCCCCGGTTGATCGGCCGTATTCCTTGAAGGCCACCCGGCGACTGAAGTCGCGGGCTAGTTAAGACCAAGTCCACTGGCGTGGACTGTGGGAGGCGCTATTTCAGTATGAGGACTGCTCTGGTCACGGTGGATCGCGATCCGGCGCCGGTTCGCGGCGCCCAGCGGCTGCTCGTCGTCAACGCCGACGACCTGGGCCTGTCGGAGGACATCGACGGCGGCATCCTCCGGGCCTTTGATGCCGGCATCGTCACCGCGGCCTCCCTGGCGGCCGGCGGGGCCTCCTTCGCGGCGGCGGCGGCGGCGGCCCGCGCCCGGCCTGCCCTGGACCTGGGCGCCCACCTCACCCTGGTCGGCGAGCGCCCGGTGCTGGACCCCGCCCGCGTGCCCAGCCTGGTGGGGCCGGACGGCCGCTTCCCGCCGGATGCCGCGGCCTTCACGGCCCGCTGGCTGGCGGGGCGCCTGCGGCCCGCCGAGATCAGGGCCGAGCTGGCGGCGCAGCTGGCGCGGATCGCCGAGGCCGGCCTCAGGGTCAGCCACCTGGATAGCCACCAGCACCTGCACGTGCTGCCGGGCCTGGCGGGCCTGGTGGGGGACCTGGCGCAGGCGGCCGGCATCTCCTACCTGCGGCTGCCGCTCGAAGGGGGCCGCCCCCGGGGATCGGCCGGAGGGGGCCGTTGGCGGCGGCGGCTGGAGGCCCGGGTGCTGGGGGCCTGCGCGGCCCTCGCCGGCCGCGGCTGGCGGCGCCGGGGGCTCCGGCATCCGGCGGCCTTTCTGGGTTTTGGGGCCGGGGGGCGCCTGGACCGGCCCGCCCTCCTCGGCCTGCTGGACAACGTCGGCGAGGGCGTGACCGAGCTGATGTGCCATCCCGGCCTGGGCGAGGCGCCCCTGCCGGAGCACGCCGCCTGGGGCTACCGCTGGCGCGACGAGCTGGCAGCCCTCACCGATCCGGACGTGCGCCGGCGGGTGAGCGAGCGGGGGATCCGGCTGGTGGGGTTCGGGGAGCTGGCTGGATAGGGCGGAGCCGCGGCCTGGTGTGCGGGGCCCCTACCTGCCGCGGCGCTCCGCGCCGCGGCTGTCCTCCCCCGAGACGGGGGATGACCATCCATTGAGGCGGATGGTCATGCGTAAGGGGAGGATCCTCTGACGCAATGCCTTGACCTTCGGGGCCGGACGCCTGCGGAATCCCAAGCATCGGTCGGCTTCTATCAGCAGCCTTCCGCATGACGGTCCGCACGGATAGGGCGTCTTCCCCCTCTCAGGGGGAGGACAGCCGCGGCGCTCTGCGCCGCGGCAGGTAGGGGCTACCCACCTCCACGCGGCGAGATCGCGCCGCGCACTACCTCGCCCGCCGCGGGAGGGCACCGCTGAGGTGCAGGAAGAGCAGCGCGCCCGCGGCCGCGGCGCCGCCGGCCAGGAGGAGGCCGGGCCAGCCGGAGAGGCCGAGGGACAGGAGGCCGCGGGCGAGGAGGGCGGCCAGGAGGGCGGCGGCCAGGGCACGCGGGTCCGGCAGGAGGGCGGCCGGGCGGAGGCCCAGGTCCCGGCAGGCGGCGGCCCAGGTCCAGAGGGCCCCGGCCGCCAGGCCGCCGCTGACGCCCAGGGCCACGCCCGCCGGGCCGGCGCCCCGGCCCAGGTAGGCGCCCAGGATCGAGAGCGCGGCCCCGCCCAGGCCGGCCGCCGTGCTGCTGGAGGCCCGGCCGGCGGCCTGGTCGATCAGGAAGGCCGGCAGGGCCAGGAGGGCGAGCAGCCAGCCGCCGGCCAGGAGGGGCAGAAGCAGGGCCACCTCGCCGGCCAGGGGCGGGCCCAGCCAGGCCAGGCAGAAGGCCGGACCCAGGGCCAGGCCCAGGGCCGCGGCCGGGAGGAGGATGGGGTCCAGCCAGCGCCGGGCCCGCGCATGCAGCTCCCGGAGGGCGGCCCGGCGGTCGGCGCCCGGACCGGCTTCCGCGCCGAGGGCCGAGGCCAGGGGGAAGAGGGCCTGGATGCCCGCCATGCAGGCCGTGGCCGCCTGGCGCGCCAGGTTGCCGGCCAGGGCGTAGGCGCTCAGGGCCGCCAGGCCGCTGCCCGCCCCCACGAAGGCCTGGGCCAGGGGGTCGACCAGGGCGGCCGAGAGGTTGACCGCCTGCACCCGGGCCCCGTAGCCCACCAGGCGCCGCGCCGTCCTGCGGCTGCCGCCCGGCCCCAGCCCCGCCAGCGCCGGGTCCTCACGGGCCAGCTCTCGCTGGATCCACAGCCCGGCCAGGAGGGCGACGGCGGCGTTCTTGGCCACCAGGCCCAGCAGCCCCCCCCCGGCCCAGAGCACCGGGACCACCAGCCAGGGCGAGAGCAGGCGCTGGACGACGGTGTCGATCAGGTTGAGGCGGGCCAGGCGCCCCAGGCCCTCCAAGGCCGCCTGGCTGGGGGCGAAGAGCCCCTCCAGGGCCGCCACCGCCGCCGTGCCCAGGAGCACCCGGCCGGCCTCATCCGCCAGTTCGGGCGGCACCCCCAGGCGGGGCGAGGCCAGCAAGGGCCTGAGGAGGGCCACCAGGGCCAGGCCCCCCAGGCCCAGGCCCCAGGCCAGGCTGCGGCCCGTGGCCAGGAGTTCGGAGCGGTCCGCGTCGCCGCGGGCCACCTGGCGGCTGAGCGCCCGGCCCTGGCCCAGGTCCAGGAGGCGCAGGAGGCCTATCAGGCTGCCGGCCAGGGCCCAGAGGCCGAAGCGCTCGGGCCCCAGGGCCTTCAGGGCGAAGGGGGTGACCAGCAGGGCGCTCAGGGCGCCGATCAGCACCCGGCCGGAGCCGCTGAGCGCGGCGGCGGCCAGGCGGGGGGACGGCTCGGGCCTCAGGTGAGGACCTGCTCCAGGCATCCCTGGTCCAGGGCCGCGCGCAGCTCCATGGCGATGCGCTCGCCCACGGAGACCGGTCGGCCGTGCAGGTAGGCGCTGTACGGCGTGGCGGTGATGCCGGGCGAGCCGGGCACCCGCGGGCTGACGTCCACCACCACGAAGGCCTTCTTGGGCGGCCCGGGCACAACGATGCTCTGCAGGGCGAAGGGCCCGATGATCCCCGGCGGGTAGAGCTGCCCGGCGGCGGCCGCGAAGCGTTCGCCGGCGGCGAAGGCGTCCTCCAGCATGCTCTCCAGCACCGTGACCGCGAAGTGGCCCGCCTCCTCGTACTTCAGGGGGATGGCGCCCAGCACCTCCTCCTGCAGGCCGGCGGGCAGCATCGCCAGGCCGCCGATGTTGGTCTGGCGCCGGGCGTCGGTGCCCAAGAGCTCCACCCGGCCGTCCAGGGGCGAGCGGAAGAAGTTGAAGTTGACCGGCGCCCCCAGCACGTACTCCTCGATGGTGGCCTCGGCCAGGCTCTCCTTGGTGAAGACCCCCTCGTTGATCTTGGCCGCGGCCACGCGGTGGTAGTCGTCCGCATCGCGGGCGATGAAGAAGGCCCGCTCGAAGCCGCGGGCGTTTTCCAGGGCCTTGACCAGCACCGGCCGGTCGATGGCCTCGGGGCTCTCGAAGATCAGGGGGCGGCGGACCTCGGCCGCGTCCAGCAGGTCGTACTGGTTGGGGTGCAGGCTGCGCTCCTCGATGCGCAGGAGGAAGCGGTTGCCGAACATGGGCACCCGGAAGGCATGCTCGATGGCGTCGTAATCGCTCCTCAGATAGACCTCGAAGGAACGGTGGGGCACGAAGACGGCATGGCGGGCCTGGAGCTGGGCCTGGACCTCCGGCAGGAGGATGTCGGCGAAGCGGTCCAGGACCAGCACCTCGTCGACGCAGCCCCGTCCGTCCCGGGAATGGAAATGCTCGCTGTAGGTGCGCTCCCGCCCCCGCTCGGCGATGACCAGGCTGCGCAGGCCGCCCAGGCGGGCGCCGCGGCAGACCTCGAGGGCCGAATGGCTGCCCAGGACGGCGATGCTGAGCTGCTGGGGGTCCAGGCGGGCGATGGCGTCGTTCAGCCAGGGCATGGGGGCGTTCCTCGGGCGGTGCCTAGCCGACGATCTCGTCCAGGCGGCCCGCCTGGTAGGCCTCGCGGATCTCGCGGGCGATGCGGCGGCCGGTGGACATGGGCTCGTCGAAGAAGAAGGCGGCGTAGGGCGAGCCGGCGACGAAGAGGTTGGTGCCGGCCACGATGCGGCAGCTGATCTCGATCACGTGGAAGCGCAGGTCAGGGGTGATGAGGGTCTCCAGGCAGAAGGGGCCCCAGAGGCCGCGCGGGCTGACCAGGGCCTTGGAGGCCGCCACCACCCGTTCGCCCATCTGGTAGGCCTCCTCCAGCATCGACTCCCGCAGCACCAGCTCGGAGTTGCCCACCACCACGTAGCTGGGCTGGGGCTGGATCTCCGCCTGCACCTGCTGCGGCAGGCGGCCCAGACCGTCCACGTTGGTCTCGTAGCGCCGGTCCATGGAGAGGATCTCCAGGCGGTCGCGCAGGACGGACTGGAAGTAGTGGATGTAGAGGGTGACGCCCAGCACGTACTGCTGGACCGTGTAGCGCCGGGGTCCCTGGTCCAGGCCCCGGGCCGCCAGCTCCTGCGCCAACTGCTCCGAGGAGCGCGCCAGGAAGTAGCCGCTGCCGCCGGCCGCCCCGAAGGTCTTGACCAGGACCGGCCAGGCGTCGATCGCCGCGAGGTCGGTGTACTCCCGCGGCTGGGGGATGTCGGCGGCGCTCAGCCAGCGGCGCTGCAGGTCCCGGCTGCCCTCCCAGCGCAGGACCTCGCGGTTGCCGTAGTAGCCCACCCGCATGCGGGCGTTGACCTCCTCGCCGAGGTAGGCCACGAAGGAGCCGTGGGGCACCATCACTGCCCCGCGGGAGCTCAGGTCCTCCTCCAGGCGCGGGAAGTCCCCGTAGCGCTCGATGCTCAGCACCTCGTCGACGAAGGGGTAGCGCCGGTAGAGGCCGTCCTTGCCCCGCGGAGCGATGACCAGGTTGGGCAGGTCCTCGTCGTGGGCGCCGCGCAGGATCTGGAGAGCCGAATGGCTGCCCAGGGTGGTGATCGTGGGAAAGGAGCGATGGGACATCGGGGGGGCCGTGGTCCGAGGGGTCAGCCGGAGGGCGGGCAGAGTGTAGCAGCTTCGGACGGGTCGGTCAGGCGGTCGGGTCGGTCGCGGCTTCGATGGCCTGGGCGGCGATGTCCCGTCGCCACTGCATGCCGGCAAAGCCGACGCCGCGCGGCGTCGCCGCTCCTCCCTCGCCCGCCGCCGGGTCGATGGCCGCATAGGCCGCGCTGCGGGCCGCCGCCAGGCTCTCGGCGACGGCCACCACCCCCAGCACCCGCCCGCCGTCCACCACCGCGCCCTCGGGGCCCGGGCGGCTGCCGGCATGCAGCAGCTTGATTCCGAGCCGCCGCTCCGCCGCGTCCTCGCCGCGAATGGCATCGCCCTTGCGGCCGCCTTCCGGATAGCCGGCGGCGGCCAGGACCACGCAGACCGCCGCCCCGTCCCGCTGCGCCAGGGGTCCCTGGCCCTCCAGGCGCCCATGGGCGGCGGCCCAGAGCAGGGGCGCCAGGTCCTCGGCCAGGAGGGGGAGCTGCACCTGGGTCTCAGGGTCGCCCAGCCGGCTGTTGAACTCGATGACCTTGGGGCCGCCGGCGGTCAGCATCAGGCCGGCATAGAGGCAACCGGCGAAGGGATGGCCCTCGGCCCGCATCCCGCCGAAGGTGGGCGCCAGGACCTCCCGCTCGATACGCTCCAAGAGGCCCGGCGCGAGGGCCACCGGGGCATAGCTGCCCATGCCGCCGGTGTTGGGGCCGCAGTCGCCGTCCAGGAGCCGCTTGTGGTCCTGGGCCAGGGGCAGGAGGCGGTAGCGCTGACCGTCGCTGATCGCCATCACCGAGAGTTCGGGGCCCGAAAGGCGCTCCTCGATCAGGAGCGTCTCGCCGGCGGCGCCGAAGCTGCCGCCCAGCATGGCCGCCGCCGCCGCCCGGGCCTGGGCGGCGTCCTCCGCCACCACCACCCCCTTGCCCGCCGCCAGCCCGTCGGCCTTGACCACGCAGGCGCCTCCGAGTTCGTCGATGGCCTCCTCGGCGGCCGCCAGGTCTGCCACCACCCGGAACCGGGGGCTGGGGATGCCGTGGCGGACCATGAAGTCCCGCGCCCAGGCCTTGGAGCTCTCCAGGCGGGCGGCGGCAGCCGTGGGGCCGAAGATCGGCAGCCCCGCGGCCTGGAAGCGGTCGACGATGCCGGCGGCCAGAGGCCCCTCGGGGCTGACCACCGTGAGGTCGATGCCGGCCGAGCGGGCATGCGCCACCAGGGCTTCATGCTCCCCCACGCCGATGGGGATGTTCCGGGTCCTGGCCTCCCGAGCGGTCCCGGCATTCCCCGGCGCCACGTGGATCTCGCGAACGGCCGGCGAACGGCCCAGGATCCAGGCCAGAGCATGGGCGCGGGCATCGGCTCCGACGATGAGGATGCGCGCGGGGTGGGGGGGCTCTTGGGGGATCATGGCCTTGTCTCGACTCTTCTTCGGCGGCGGTGGCGCGGATCGGGTCGCGGGCGATTGTAGCCCGAAGGGAGCGTGGAGCCGAGGGTGCGGCCCCGCAGGGCGCAAGACGCCGAGGAGCCGGGGCGACCTCTCGCAAGGTCGCCCCGGCTCCTTGATCAGACCCCGCCCCGCGGCCTTGGAGCCGCAGGGCGGGGATTGGCATGAAGGGTCGGCTCAGCGGCCGGCGCCGCCCAAGAGGAGGGGCAGCAGGATGCGGAAGCCCGCACCCTGGAGCGAGGGCCGCAGGTCCGCACGCAGCGGCCCGTAGGCCTGGCGGCCGCCCTCGCTGTCCACGAACTCCAGGCGGTAGTAGGCCAGGTCCAGGTCCTCCGGCCGGTCCTCCCAGCGGTAGCTCGCGCCTGCCTGGGCCGAGACGGCCGGGATGAGGCTGGACGTCAGGCGCTCCCAGCCGCCCTGCGGTCGGTCGCTGCGGTAGACGTGGAAGCCAAGAAGGCCTTCCTCGAAGCTGGTGTCCCACTCCAGCAGGACCTTGCCGTCGGCGACGGTCAGGCGCAGGTCGCTGAGCTGGGCGGCCGTGGGGCGGTCCTTGGTCTTGAAACCGAAGTCCACGGTCAGGTTGCCGTTCGTGTCGTCTCCGTCGACGCCCGGGCCCGGCTCGCCGCCGGGGCTGAGGGTCACGGCCTTGGCGGCCACGCTGAAGCCGGCGACGGGACCACCGTTGTCGTCGTTGTCCACATCGTTGTCCGGATCCGGCGCCATGCCGGCGATGTCGTTGCCGCTGCTGGACTGCAGGTCCTCCAGCAACTGTCCGGCATCGAAGTTGCTCGGCGCCACCTCGACGATGTAGTTGCCTGCCGTCAAACCGCAGAACTTGTAGAAACCGCTGCCCGCCGTGGGCTGGGTGGCCATGAAGCCATCGCCCGCCGAGCGCAGGCCGTCACCGTCCGTGTCGCGGTAGAGGTTCACCACGACGCCGTCGATGCCGAACTCGCCGCTGCCCGGCTCGAAGAGGCCGTCGTTGTCCAGGTCCAGGAAGACCAGGTTGCCCAGGCAGAGGTTCTGCGGGGTGGCCGTCGGCGTATTCGTCGGGGTGTTGGTGGGGGTGCGGGTCGGGGTGTTCGTCGGGGTGTTCGTCGGGGTGTTGGTAGGCGTGTTGGTAGGCGTGCGGGTCGGGGTGTTGGTCGGCGTGTTGGTCGGCGTATTCGTCGGGGTGTTGGTGGGGGTACGGGTCGCCGTATTCGTCGGCGTGTTCGTGGGGGTGTTGGTGGGGGTGTTGGTCGGCGTGTTCGTCGGCGTCAAGGTGTGGGTGGGCGTCGGCGTGGGGGTCGGCTTGCGCTTGAAGCCCAGGTCCACCGTCAGGTTGCCGTTGGTGCCGTCGCCGTCGACGTCCTTCGGCGGCTCGGCGCCGCAGCTCAGGGTCAGGGCCTTCGTGGCGGTACCGAAACCGGGCACCATGTAGCCGTTGTCGTCGTTGTCCACGTCATCGTCTGGATCCGGGGCCATGCTGCCGGCCTCGTTGCCCGCCGATGTCATGTACTGGGCCAGAACCCCACCGGCAGCGAAATTGCTGTCGTCCACCTGGACGATGTAGGTCCCGTTGCTCAGGTCGCAGAAGCTGTAGCTGCCCTGATCGCCGGAGGTGGTGGTGTCCAGGAGGGTGTCGCCAGCCGAGAGGACGCCGTTGCCGTCGCTGTCGCGGTAGAGGTGGAGGACCACGCCGCTGATCCCCAGGTCGCCGCCGCCGGGCTCGAAGACACCGTCGTCGTCCTTGTCGTCGAAGACCAGGTTGCCGATGCAGAGCAGGCAGCGGAAGCCGAAGTCCAGCGTCTGGTTGCCGTCCGTGCCGTCGCCGTCGGCGCCGGCACCGGGCTCGGTGCCCGGGCTCAGGGTGATGGCCTTGCCGGCCACGCCGAAGCCGGCCACGGCCGCGCCGTTGTCGTCGTTGTCCGTGTTGTTGTCGGGATCGGGCGCCGGGTCGTTGCCGCTGGAGCTGCTCTGGCCCTCCAGCTTGCCCGCCGGCCCGAAGTTCACCTTGTCCACCTCCACGATGTAGTCGCCGGCCGGCAGGCCGCAGAAGCTGTAGCGGCCCTGGCCGTCGGTGTTCGTGAAGTCCAGCTTGGTGTCGCCGGCATCGAGCACGCCGTCCCCGTCGTCCCGGTAGAGGTTGACCAGCACGACGCTGATCCCGAACTCGCCGGCGCCGGGCTCGAAGATCCCGTCGTTGTCCAGGTCCAGGAAGACCTGGTTGCCCAAGCAGAGCGTGGGCACGGCGGTGGAGGTGGCGGTGGCCGTCTTCGTCGCCGTCGCGGTCGCGGTGGCCGTCGCCGTCGGGGTGCGGGTCGGCGTGTGCGTGGCCGTGTTCGTGGCCGTCGCCGTGGCGGTGTTCGTGGGCGTCTTTGTCGGCGTGTTCGTCGGCGTGTTTGTGGCCGTCGCCGTGTTCGTCGCGGTGGGCGTGTTCGTCGGCGTGTTCGTCTTGGTCGGCGTCGGCGTGGGGCGCAGGAGGCCGGCGTCCCACTTCAGGGTCACGGTGCCCGACGGGACGTCGAAGTCGGTCGTGCTCCCCGTGTTCGGGTCGGCGTCGCTGTCCTTCGTGTCATCGCCGCCCTGGTTCGGCGTCGTGAACTGGTAGCCGCCGGGCAGGTTGCTGAAGGTCACCCGGTAGCAGCCGGGCCGCAGAGGGTCGCCGTTGGCATCGGTGGTGAAGAGGTAGAGGCCGCCGCCGGCGGTCGCCGCGCTGTTCACCGTGTTGCCCTCGCAGTCGCGCAGGGTCACAGTGACCCCGTCGACCCCGGGTTCAGCGCCCTCCTGGATGCCGTCGCCGTCGTCCTCCCAGACCTTGTCGCCGATCTGGACGGGCTTGACGTAGCCGGCATCGCGGGTCTGGTCGCTCTCGCCGGGCCCGAGGGCGAAGGTGTCGGTCTCCCCGTCCACCGGCGAGACATCGCTGTCCGTGGCGTCATTTCCACCCTGGTTGGGCAAGGTGGCGCTGTAGGGGCTGCCGTTGGGCAAGGTGAAGCTGAGGTAGTAGTTGCCGGGCACCAGGTTGTTGAAGCCGTAGAGCCCGTCAGCGCCAGTGGTCTGCATGCCCACCGTGTTGCCGCCGAGGTCGAAGAGGGTGACCTTCACGCCTTCGAGGGGCGGCTCGCCGGCTTCCTGCACGCCGTCGCCGTCCAGGTCATGCCAGACATAGTTGCCCACCGAGGCCAGGACGCCGTCGCCGATCAGGCCGGCATCCCAGCAGGGGTCGATCTCGCCGGTGACCAGGTTGGTGCTGGCGGTGCGGCCGGTGGCCGGGTCCACGTCGCTGTCGGCGCAGTCCTGGCCGTTGCCGTTGGCGTCCTTCACGGTGAACTGGGTGAAGTTCGTCATCGAGAGGTCGAACTGGACGTAGTAGTCACCAGGCGCCAGGTCGACGAAGAGGTAGAAGCCCTGCAGGTCCGTGGTCTTGGTCCCCAGGAGGGCGTTGTCGGAGCTGCGTCGCAGGTTGACCTTGACCCCCTTGACCGCCGGCTCGAAGGCGTCCTGGATGCCGTCCTTGTCAACGTCCACCCAGACGTAGTCGCCCAGGGCCGCGGGCTTGTAGCCGTAGTAGTTGCTGGGGTCGGTGTCGGAGACGGGGCCGTTGGGGCTGGTGCCGGTGGCTGTGGCCACGTTGCTGTACTGGCCGGCGACGGCGCCGCCGCCATTGCGCTGGCAGGTCACGCCCACGTCGAGGTTGCTCTCGCCCGGCTGCAGGTTGAAGCCCTGGCAGACGGTGAAGTCGTCGGCGGTGTTGCCGGGCGTGCCGTTGTCGTCGACCACGGTGACGTCGGTCAAGGGGGTGCCGGCGGTGTTGCGCACCAGGTAGGTCCAGGTGACGTTGTTGCCGATGGGGATGAGGACGCCAGGCAGGTCGTTGGCGTCCTGGCCGTTGGTGTACTTGGTCACCGTAATGTAGTCCGGCGCGGTGAGACAGTCGATGGCCTCGATATCGGTCAGCACCTCGCTGAACTCACCCACGTTCTCGACCACGGCCGTAGCCTTGTCGACGCGCCAGAGGACGTTGCGGCCGGTGTTGGCCCAGTCCTTGCCGGTGGATCCGTAGAGGATGCCGTCGTTGAAGAAGGCCAGGCCCTCCATGTCCTCGATCTGCAGACCGGTCACATCCTGGGTGAAGCTGCCCACCACAGTCGTACTGCCGTCGGTCGGGTCGATGACCACCAGGGCACTGGGGCCGCCCCCCTGGTTCATGATGGCGTAGAAGCTGCCATCGGTGGGGTCGATGGCCAGATCGTCGATGTCGCCCAGGAGGCCGCCCAGGGTAGCGATGGTCTTGGGCTCCACCAGAACCCAGTCCACGAACTGGCCGGGGTTGCCGGGATCCACGAAGACATCCTGGACCAGAAGGCCGGTGTTCGGGTTGATCCGGAAGAGGGTGTCCGCGGCCGAGCCGTCCCGATCCACCCCCCAGAGACGCCCGGTGGTGGCGTCGAAGCTCAGGCTGTCCACGTCATCCATGGTTCGGGTGACCAGGTTGCCGGAGCTGTTGCGGCCCTGGCCGGACCCGAAGGGCGCGCCCACGGCGGTGAAGGCGCCGCTGGTCAGGTCCATGGTTCCCAGTTGCCCTGCATCGGCGGCATAGAGCACCGAACCGCCGGGCTTGAAGGCGATGGCCTCGATGTTGAAGGTGCCGCTGCTGGCCACACCGTTGACCGGATCGGCGATGCCCGTCACCCGGTCCAGGAAGGCCAGGGTGTCCTCGGCGTCACTGTCGTCCTGGCGCACCCCGTTCTGATCGAAGTAGCCATCGGCGACGGCGTAGCAGCGATCCTGCCCCACACCGACGTCCAGGGCATCGACGGCCTGCGCGACCTGCGCGCTGAAGGCCGCCGGCCCACTGCTTCCGGCCTCTCCTCGACTCTGCGCTGCCTCGACCGGTGGCCTGTCGAAGACCGCGGGCAGCAGGGTCAAGGAGAGCAACATTGCGGCAAGCCCCGATCGGCTCGCCATTCTCCCCGGGCGGACCATCTTCAACCTCTTTTCCTTTGCCTGGTATCGATCGTTGCCGACGGAATAGGTCGACAGTTCCCCGCTGATTTCAAATAAGAAATCGCGGTGCTTTTCGCGACCGGACGAATAGGTCTGGTCGGCAGCAAGATAGGCGGGGTCGCTGGATCGTCAGGTAAACATCGGGTGACGAAGCGTGTTTTCTACGAAAGACCGATACATCTCCACGCATTCACACGGTAACAACGGGCGACTGGCTATGCGATCGCGCCCTTGTGATTAGCAAAGGAATAATCTGTATGTGGTGAGTTTCGTATAAGAAACCCGGGGTTTCCCATGAGAAACAAAGCCCGTGGCGCAGGGGGCTGGATCGGACACCGCAACGGCGACCTCGCCTCACTCGGAATAGGACAAGGCCAGGGCAACCAGCGCTGGAGCGCTGGTTGCCCTGGCCTTGTCGTGTGTCGCGAAGGTCGTGCCCGCTCGAACCCGACCGACTCAGTCAGCCGAAAAGACCTGCGCCAGGATCAGGGGGCGCCGGCGGAGGCGCTCGGTCACCAGTTCGCCCAGGCGTCGCACGATCTGCTCCTCCAGGCCGGCGCGCCCGGCCTGGCTGCTCTGCAGGAGGGAGAGAACGGCCTGGCGCAATTCCTCCATGAGGCCCTCGGCCTCGGGCAGGTAGACGCAGCCCCGGGTCTGCAAGGCAACCTGGGAGGCCGCACGGTCGTCCGGATCCAGGCAGACGGTGGCCAGGAGAAAGCCGCTCTGCGACAGGCGGCGTCGTTCGCGCAGCACGGCCTCGCCCACGTCGCCCACGCCGGAGCCGTCAACGAAGATGTAGTCGCCGGGGACCTGGCCTTCACGCCGGGCCCCCTGGTCGTCGATCTGCACCACCTCGCCGCTCTCCACCACCAGGATGCGGTCGGGGGTCATGCCCATCTCCTGGGCCAGGCGGCCGTGCAGGACCAGCATGCGGTACTCGCCGCCGGCCGGCACGAAGTATCGCGGCTGGGTGAGGCGGAGCATCAGCTTCAGCTCCTCGCGGCTGGCGTGGCCGGAGACGTGCACCGGCACCAGGGCCTGGTAGAGGACGTCCACCCCCTGGCGGAAGAGGTTGTCCAGGGTGCGGTGGACCAGCTCCTCGTTGCCGGGGATGGGCGTGGCCGAGAGCACCACCGTGTCCCCCGGCCGGAGGGTGACCCGCGGATGCGTGCCCTCGGCCATGCGGGTCAGGGCGCTGGTCGGTTCGCCCTGGCTGCCGGTGCAGCAGATGACCACCTCGTCGTCCGGGAGGCGGTCCAGCTCCTTGAGGCCCAGGAGGGTGCCGGCCTCGGCGCTGAGGTAGCCCAGCTCCAGGGCCATCTCGCCGTTGGACTCCATCGAGCGGCCCACCAACCCCAGCTTGCGGTCGTAGAGCTCGGCGACGTTGATGACCTCCTGCACCCGCGAGATGTTGGAGGCGAAGGTGGCCAGGATGATGCGTCCCTCCGCCCGCTCGAAGACCCGCTCCAGGGCGTCGCGCACCAGGGATTCGGAGGGCGTGTGCCCGGCCCGCTCGGCGTTGGTGCTATCGGAGAGCAGGGCGACGACGCCGCGGCGCCCGTACTCGGCCAGGCGATGGATGTCGGTCGGCTCGCCGGACACGGGCGTGAGGTCGAACTTGTACTCGCCGGTGTGGATCACCAAACCCAGGGGCGTCTCGACGGCGAAGCCCACGGCATCGGGGATGGAATGGGCCACGCGGAAGGGCTCGACCACGAAGGGGCCGGCCTGGATGCGCTCGCCGGGCTCGATGGTGATCAACTGGGCCCCGCCGAGCTGCCGGTGCTCCTTGAGCTTGACCTCGATCAGGCCCCGCGTCAGGCGGGTGGCGTAGACCGGCGCCGGCGCCTGGGGCAGGACGAAGGGCAGGGCCCCGTGGTGGTCCTCGTGGCCATGGGTGATGAAGTAGCCCACCAGCCGGTCCTGGTTCTCGATCAGGTAGCGGTAGTTGGGCAGGACCAGGTCGACCCCCGGCATGTCGCTCTCGGGGAACATCAGGCCGCAGTCGATGACCATGATGGCCCCGTCGAGCTCGAGGGCGGTCATGTTGCGGCCCACCTCGCCGTAGCCGCCCAGGGGGAGGATCTTCAGTTGGGGCTGGGTGCTCAAGGGCTGGCCTCTTGCTGTAGGGCGCCGCGCAGGGCACCGGCCCGGGCCAGCGCGGCAAACGAAGGGGCATCCAGAGAAGCGCCGCCGACCAGGGCCCCGTCGATATCGGGGGCGGCCAGGTAGGCGGCGATGTTGTCGGGCTTGACCGAGCCTCCGTAGAGCAGGCGGGCCTCCTCGGCGGCCGCGCTCCCGAAGCGCTCCGCCAGGGCCCGCCGCAGGAGGGCCATCATCCGCGCGGCCTCGGCGGGATCGCAGGCCCGTCCGGTCCCGATGGCCCAAACGGGCTCGTAGGCCAGGACCAGGCGGGCGGCCTCCTGCTCGGCGATGCCATCCAGGGCGACCAGCTGGCCCAGGACCACCGCGTCGGCCCGGCCGGCCTCGCGCTCGGCCAGCCCCTCGCCCACGCAGAGGATGGGCGTCAGCCCGTGGGCGAAGGCGGCGTGGACCTTGCGGCCCAGCTCGGCATCGGTCTCGCCGAAGTACTGCCGCCGCTCGGAATGGCCGAGGATGACGTAGCCGGCCCATTCGCGCACCATGGGCGGCGCGATCTCGCCGGTGTAGGCGCCCTGGTCGGCCCAGTGCATGGTCTGGGCGGCCAGGCTGAGCCCCCGCGGGGCCGCCAGGGCGGACACGGCGGCCAGGGCGGTGGCGGGCGGGGCCAGCAACAGCTCCACGGCGTCCAGGGAAGCGACGGCGTCGGCCACCGCCGTGGCCAGGGCTTCGGCCCCGGCCACGGTCAGGTGCATCTTCCAGTTGCCGGCGATCAAGGGCCGGCGCACGGTGCTCAGCCCTCCACCAGGCGGCTGCGCAGGCTGATGGTCTCGACGGCCGCCAGGGCCTTGGAGACGGGGCAGCCCTCCTTGGCCCGCTTGGCGACGGCGTCGAAGGCGGCTTCGTCGATGCCGGGCACCACGCCCTCGGTCTCCAGCTCGATCTTGGTGATGGTGGGGCCGGCCTCCAGGTGGACCTTGGCCGTCGTCTGGATGCGGGTGGGCGGGTGGCCCTCCTTGGTGAGGAGCGCGGAGAGGAACATCGAGAAGCAGCCGGCATGGGCGGCTGCGATCAGTTCCTCCGGGTTGCTCCCTTTGGCCTCCTCGAAACGGGAGGCCCAGGTGTAGGGGACCTCGACGAAGCCGCTCTCCACGGATACCGTGCCGTCACCCTCGCGCAAGGTGCCGTTCCACACCGCCGCTGCCGATCGAACCGTCATGTGCCGTTGCCTCCTGGTGGGGGTCGTGGTTGTTCTTGGGGATTGAGGTCGGCCCCTCGCGATGACCTTTGAGGTTCGCGGCGAGCCCAACGGACAATTATGGTGGCCCAGGGGGCGGGTTTCCAAGCGGCCGATGGCGCCGACGACGGCTGGTCCTTGGGCGATCAGGGCCGACGGGTCCTGTCCGTAGCATGGGTTCGGCACCGTTCTATGGTTGCGGCGCAGTCAATGCGCGGCCACGAGGCGCGTGCTTTCGCTGGCTCTGGAAAGGAAATGTGGCGCATGGAAAGGCTTGCCGCAAGGTCTGAACACGCCGGGTGGCGGCGCCACTCGCCAAGGCCGGGCACCCTCGCGGGGCTGGCCCTGCTCGGGGCCCTCGTCGGCTGGAGCCACCGCGCTCCGTCGACCCCCTGGTTCGCAGCGGGCGACGCCGCAGCCCAGGAACGGGCGGCTCCCGGCTTCCTGGCCCTGCCCATGCTCAACTTCCTGGGGAAGGACGATGTCTGCCGCAGTTGGATCGGCCTGCAGCACCTGGGCGACGAGGCCGCCCAGGCGGTCGCGGTCTACTGGGGCCGCCCGCTCCCCGGCCAGCCTTGCGCCGGCCCGCTGGCGGTGGAGTGCAGCGGGCTCCTGGCAGCGGGGGCCACCTGGTCCCTGATGGGCGCCCAGATTCCGACCGGGTCTCAGAGCGCCTTGGTCTTCAGCGTGACCACGCGGCGGCTCAGCGCCCTGGGCCTGGACCTTGGCTTCGATGCCCCGGCGGCGAGCCATCTCTGCGCCGCCCTGTCCAGCGAGCCGTTCCTGGGCGACTGCGCCGCCTATGCGCGCTTCCGAGAGGCCTGGGTCACGGGCGGGGCCTTCGCCGGCCTGCCCTTGGGCCTGGTGGCCGGCCCCCCCTTGACCGCGCAGGTGCTGCGCCATTGTCCGGGGGATCCGACGCCCGGCGTGGAGGTCAGCGCCAGCTATGGGGCATCGTGGCGCAAGGCCGAAGCGCAGGGGTCCAGCCAGGTCGCCTTGGCCGGCCCCCTGCGCATCCCCGACCGGCCGGAGTCCGGCTTCGTCTACCTGCAGAACCTCGGTGCGAGCAGGGCCGAGGCGTCGGTCGACTTCCACACCGCGGGCAGCTGCGAGCCGGCCCGTTCCTGCGGCCGGCTGACGATCGATCCGGGCAGCGCGGCGCACCTCTCCCTGTCGGACTGCGGCCCGGCCGGTTCCGTTGGGGGCCTCAGCATCCGGAGCGATGCCGAGCTGGCCGTGGCCGTCGACCTGGCAGGGGCGGACAGCCTGGTCTCCTTGGAGGCTACGAGCGCGGCCGACTGGGGCGCCCGCCTGAGCGGCGTGCCGGACCCTGACCCGGAGCGCGGCTGGTCCGCCGTCACCTACGTGCAGAGCCCCCCTGGCGCCGCGCGCCAGACGCGGGTGCGCGTGGAGCACCTGGGCCCGGACGGCGCGGTGCTGAGCAGCGAGGAGCAGCCGCTCTGCCCCGGCGGCGTGCTGGCCTTCCCCCGGCAGGGCATCGCAACCAGGCCGGGAGGGCGGAGCGGCAGCCTGCGCGTCACCAGCCTGGACGCGGTGCCGGTGGCGGCCGGCATGCGCCTGGAGCGCAGCGACGGCCGCAGCGCCCTCGCCGAGGCCGCCACCTTTCCGCTGCTGCCGGACCCTGGCGGGGAGGCGGGGCTGGTCCAATCCCTGCCACTCCTGGTCAAGGATCTGGATGGCGCAGGCGTGACCACCAACCTGGTCCTGGCCAACCACGGCGCCCAGCCGGGCTGGGCCGAGCTGGCCCTCCTGGCCTACGACGCCAGCGGGCCTCTGGCGGTGCGCTGCCTGCGCCTGGATGCGGGGCAGGTGGACTATATCGACGTCGACGCCTTCTACCAGGTGCCGAACGGCTTCGTGGGCGGCCTGGTGGTCTCGCCCGTCTGGTGGTCGCATGCCGACGCGGCCGGCGCGAGGGTGTCCCCGGCCATCGGCGCCAGCCTCGTGCTGCGATCCGGAGCCCGCGACGGCGAGAGCGTCCCCGGGGACGAACTGGCCATCAGCCGCGGCATTCGCCTGACCCGCGTGCCGGCCTTCCTGCGCGAGGCGGCGGCGCAGCGTTGTCTCCCTCTGCCCCAGGTCGCCCCGCCGCGACCGGCACCGCCGGACGGTTCTGGTCTGCGGGAAGAGGCCCGCCAGGCCATGGCCTGGCTGCCGGCCCTGGCCTACTTCGACCAGGATCCCGATTGCCGGCCCGTGGTCACCGTGACCAACCAGGGCGACCGCCCGGCGCAGCTCCTGTGGTTGGCATGGTGGGAGCCGGGCTATTGCTCGCCGCAGGACGACGGCCCCATGGCTTTCGGCTGCTCCGGCCTCCTCGCGCCGAGGGGTTCCTGGCAGCTGGCTGCGAGCACACTGCCCCAGGAGGCCAACAGCGGCCTCATCTACAGCCTGAGCACGGCCTCCCTGCAGGAGCTGGGCCTGGACCCCGCCTCGCCGGAGCCCATCGCGGCGGTGCTCTGCCAGCGCCTGGCGGGGCTGATGGACCCGGCCGCGCCCGGGGAGCTCCGGCTTCGCCAGGCCTTCCAGACGGGGGGGCGCTTCGCCGACCTGCCCTTGGACAAGGCCTGGGGGCCGGCGATCACGGCCACGGTCAGCCGCAGCTGCCCGGGCACCGTGACGCCGCGGGTCGTCACGACGGCCTCCTACCCGGCGACGCGGCCCGATGGTCGGGCGCGCACGGAAAGCAGCTACCGCTACGCCATGCTGCCCGTCCACGCCACCCGCGGTGGGCGCACCACCATGCTCTACATCCAGAACGCCGGCTTGAGTTGCGCTTCGGTCAACCTGGACTTCCAGCACCTGGGCGACTGCAGCTACAGCCGCCGCTGCCGGATCCTCACCTTGGCGCCGGGCGAGAGCTTCCCCTTTGACAGCTCGGACTGCGTGGGGCCGAACTGGTTCGGCTCGGTGACCCTCAGCGCCAACGAACCCCTGGCCCTGGTCATGGATCAGATCGGGCCGGACGAGCTGCAATCGCAGCGCGAACAGCCCAGCCCCCTGACCTTCGATCTGGACGGGAACGGCCGGCGGGAGGAGGCCGACGTCGATCTGGTGCGAGCGATCCTGGGCAAGCGGCGCGGGGACCCCGGCTGGAACGAAGGGCTGAACCTGGAGCCCGACGCCCAGATCGACGAGGCCGATGTGGCCGTGGCCCAGACCGGCCTCTGCCTGCCGGCCCAGCCCACCGGCCCCGCCCTCCCGCGGCCCGACGTGCCGGAGCCGCGCCTCCAGACCTTCCTGCCGGCCTTGACGGGCGACGGCCCCGGGCGCGCCGACTGCGCGGCCGGGGTGGTGGTGCAGAACCTGGGACAGATGCCGGCCAAGGCCATCGTCCTCCTCTGGACGACGGCGGCTGGCACGGCATCGGATTGCACCGGCCCCAGCCGCGTGGAATGCTCGCCGCTCCTGGCGCCCGGCAGCAGTTGGCTGCTGCCTCAGCCGGCCGTGGCCGGTACGGGCTCGGCAGTGGTCTTCGGGGTGGGCGGCTCCGCTCTACCGCCGATCCTCGACCTCCCTGTGGATGACAACTGGGCCGACTTCATCTGCGAGACCTTGTTCTTCAGCGCCGTCGGCGACTGCGCGGACTACCAGCGCTTCAAGGCGGCCTGGGACGGCAGGGGATCCTTTGCCGGCCTCCCCTTCGACAAACTGCCCGCCGTCCCCCTCGGCATCCGCGTGGAGCGGGATTGCGCCCCGATGGGCGGGCCCGCGCCGGCCGAGCTCCGCGGGCGCGCGGCCTACACCGGGCTGGATGCCGCCCAACTGGGCAGCTGGGACGAGGCCGCCGGGGCGCAGATCAGCGCGGTCCCGCTGCTCTACGGCAACAAGGCGGGCCTCAACACCAGGCTCTGGCTGCAGAACGCAGGGCTGGCCGCAGCCCAGGTGGAGGTCTGGCTGCAGGGCCAGAACGACTGCACGGGCAGTAGCCGCTGCACCACGGTGACCGTGCAGCCCGGGGCGGCGGCCCTCTTCAACCCCTACGTCGATTGCCGCCTGGTCGACTGGCAGGGTTCGGCCTGGCTGCGGTCCACGGCGCCCATCGCCGTGCTGACGGAGACCGACGTTCGAGGCAGCCGCATGGCGGACGGCGCACCGATGCGCCAGCCGCCGCTGGGGGCCGAGCCGGCCGCGAGCGCTCCGGCGACCACACTCTTCGGCCCTGTGGCCCCCTTCGACCGCGAGGGCTGGGACGTGGGCATCAACGTCCAGAACCAGAGCCTCAGCCAGGAGGCCTGGGTGGATGTGACCTTCCTGGACAACCGCGGCGCGCCGGTGAGCAGCATGGATGCCCGCATCTGCGCCGGCGACACCGAGACCTTCTTCCTCTCCGTCGCCGAAGCGCCCAAGCTGCGCCTGGCATCGCCGGGGACCGTCCGGGTACGCAGCCGGCCTCCGGCGGGCCGGGGCGGGGTGGGAGCGGCACCGATCGGCGGGGTACTGACCGCCATGCGGTATACCGACCCTGCCCGTAGAACCCTGCTGGAGGCCTTCTCCTACCCGCTCCTGACCGATGCCGCCGTCGGCCCCTGGCCGCTGGGTCAAGGGCGGCAGGGAACGGGCGTCCTGGCCCTGCCCGGCCTGGTGCATCGGCCGGGCCCGGAGGGGGAGTCCAGCCAGTTGGTCCTCGCCAACCTGGCCGGCATGCCGGGCGAGACCGTGGTCGACGTCACCCTCTTCGACGACAAGGGCGCCGTGGCCGGCACCACCCGGCGGTTGGCGGCCGGCGCGGTGGAGGCCATCCCGCTGGCGGACCTGGGAGTCCCTGTCGGCTTCAGGGGCTCGGCGACGGTGTCGGCCGTCAGCTGGACCCATCGTCGCCCGGACCGGCCGGCCGATCCGCCGGCCGTGGCCCTGGCCGCCGGCGCGCTGACCCTCGTGGGCGTGGATGCATCGACGGGGCAGGCGCCGGGTCCGCGGATGGCGGTGGAGCCGGCGATACCACTGCTCCGGATGCCCGGCGAGGTACCGAAGCTGGTCGCCCGCGCCCGGCTCTGGCTGCCCTTGCTGAGCCGGGGGCGCTGATGCCGGCAGTGAGGCGAAGGACCGTGGTTGCCGCGGTCCGCCCTTGGTCCTACTGTTAGCGTCTCTCCCCCTCTACTCAGTCATAGGAGCATCCCCCATGAACGCGATCGACGTCCTGCGCTCGGCTTTCGGCGGCGCCCATCACTGGTACCAGGGAACAGTGGCCGGCCTCTCGGCCGAGCAGGCCAACACGGTGCCCTCGGGCGTGGCCCATCCCATCGGCTCCCAGATGGCCCATATCCTGCACGCGGAGGATGGCATGGTCGGCATGCTCTCCGGGCAGGCGCCGCTCTGGCAGAGCGAGGGCTGGGGCGAGCGCCTGGGCCTCCCCATGGTGATGTCGCAGACGGCGGAGAGTTCCCGCGCCTTCCGCTGTGATCCGGCCCAGTTGATGGACTACGGCCAGGCGGTCTTCGCCCGCACGGATGCCTACCTGGCCTCGCTGACCGAAGCCGACCTGGATCAGCCGGTGGACCTGAGCAGTTGGGGCATGGGCAGCATGTCAAAGGGCCAGATCCTGACCACCATGCTCCTGGGCAACACCTACGCCCACACCGGTGAAATCTCGGCCCTCAAGGGCACGCAGGGGCTCAAGGGCTACCCGTTCTGATCGTGGCCTGACAGCCGGGGGCGGTCCGGAAGGTCGCGACCGTCCCCCGGCACGGCCCCGTTCACCCCTGCCTGCCCCAGTCGCGGGGCAGGGGTCGCCCGCGCCGGCCTGCCCCCCACCGCGGGCCTTCGCTCAACGAGCCCAGCCCTTGGGCAGCCACAGCCGGCGCCCGGGGGGCGTGGGTGAGGCCTCGAGGGAGGTGGGCTGAGGGCTGGGGGTCGGGCTCGGGCTGGTCGTGGGGATGGGGGTGATGCTGGGCTCGGCCGTGGCCGTGGCCGGCGCGGGATCCACGGTCAGCCAGACGGCCCGGGCGTCGCCCCAGCGGCGGTTGGCGCCCTGGGCCCGCACCAGGAGGTAGTAGCGCCCGGGGGGCAGGCCGCTGCTGTCCAGCTCCAGGCCGGCGGTCTCGGAGAGGCTGTCGAAGGCGCCGTCGTCGGGGCTGAGGGGCAGGCCGGCGCCGGGGGACGCATCGGAAGGCGGCAGGGCGAGGCCGGGCAGGGGGCCGCCGGGACCGCCGAGGGTCAGCTCGGCAGCGGCGACGGTGGTGCCGCCGGCGGCGGCGGCGCCGTCCAGGCGGGCGCTCAGGTAGATGGGTTCGCCTTGAACCACCTCCTGGGCATCGAGTTGCACCTGAGCGACGACGGGGCCGAAGGGGCGCTGGTAGGGCCGGTCCGACAGGGCCAGCATGCGCTGGAGCTGCGGCAGGTGGGCGCGGACGAGGCCGGGCACCTGGCTGCAGGGGGTGAGGAAGGTGTCGCCCTGCAGCTCGATGACGTAGCCGGGAATGCCCAGCTCGCCGTAGGCCCAGTCGCGGGCATCGCCGCTGACGGGGTAGAGGCTGTTCTTGATCTGGTAGCCCAGGGGCTCGGCGTACTGCCGGGCGATGGCCACGAGGCCTTCGTAGTTGGGCGCCCGGGCCTCGGTCCAGCTCCAGGGGTAGAGCATGGTGCCGGGCGAGGTGTAGTTGTGGAAGTTGATCATGGCCCCCATACTGTCCTCGGGGGCGACGTCATCGTCCCCAGGGCCGCGTTGGTCGGGGAAGATACGGCGCAGGATGCCGGCGTAGGCCTGGGTTTCGGGCTCCGAGGCGGGGGCCCGGCCGCGGTAGGTCTGCTCGCAGGCCTCGGTGCTGTGGCCGGGGGCCTGCCACTTGAAGCTGTGGTTGCGGTTGAGGTCCACGCCGTAATGGCTGCCGGTGGTGGGCGGCCACTGGCAGTTCTCCCGCTCCCGGTGGGCGTTCTTGCGCCATTCCCAGGGCCGCCCCTCGGGCGAGGCGGCACCCAGCTCCACCATCTCCCGCCCGTCGGGGTTCATGGCCAGGCCCACGTAGAGCTCGCGGTGGTCCAGGAGGTAGGTGATCTGGGGATCGCGGCCATAGCCCTCCACCAGGGTCTGGATGAGGGAGTGCATCAACTCGACGGTGGGCAGCTCGCGGGCGTGCAGGCCGCCGTCGGCCCAGAAGCGGCCGCTCTTGGCGCTGGTGGCCTCCCGCGCGGTCACCTTGGCCACCAGGATGTCGTGGCCCTTCAGCACATCCCCCTTGGGCGAGCGGCAGGGCCCCTCGGCCTTGCAGTAGCTGTCGCCGGCATCGATGACCTCCACCAGGTGGGGGTAGCGCGCGGCGTATTCCTTCAGCCAGTCCAGGGCCTCGGCCACCTCGAGGTAGCAGGTGGGCCAGGCCTGGGCGGCGGCGGGCGCCGGACCCAGCCGGACCAGGGGCAGACCCAGCCGATCCACCTGGGCCAGCCGCTCGGCCGAGAGGGAGACGCGGCGCGTACCGTTCAGGACGGGCTCCTCGATCTCCGGGGCGGCCTCGATGAGACGGATCAGCTCGCTCTTCCCCAGGGCCCGGAGGTCCACCAGCAGGTCGGGCGCCGGCGCCCGGGGGGGCGCGGGAACGGGTCGGGGCTGGGGCTCCAGGGGCCGGGCGCTGGCCGGGGCGGCGCCGGCCGCGGCCAGCAGGAGGGCCAACGCGGTGGGTATCGCGGCGCGTCGACGGGGCTGGGGGCGGGGGCGGCGAAGCGGGGGGCGGGCGGGCATGCGGCGCCTCCTGGGGGCGGGCGGCGACCGTGGCCTGGATGGTCGGCGGGCCGCGGACGATGGTTGTTGACGATGGCCGGGCAGGCGGCGGGCACGGCCCGAGGTGGGGTGGAGGGCAGTGTATCACAGGGTGGGATGGGTCCCTTGGCCCTACGTCCGTCAGGCGCCTATCATGCCCGGCATGCACCCTGTCCCGCTGCCTGCCGCGATCCTGTCACGTGTCCTGCTGGAAAGCTGCGCTGGAGGAACACCTCCCGATCTGCTCCTGGCTTGGCCCAACGCTCTTGGCTTCGCCGCCTTCTGGGGCGTGTGGTCCCTGACCCTTCGCGCAACGCTGGCCTGGCGACGGCGCCGCCATGCGGCAGATCCCGACAGCTTGCCGCCACTTTGCTCAGCGGCAGGGGACTGGGCCAGGACGGGACTCTTGGTGGCGGTCGTGGTCCTTTTGACCTTGCGCTTCGCCCTCTTGCCCTTGCTGCTCAACTTCGGCGCGGCTTGTCGCTGAGTTGAAGGGCGGAGGTACGCCCAGGCCGAGGACGGTCAGGAGGTCGCTGAGGTCCGTAATGGCGGCATCGGCCTGGGCTGACAGGACATCGATGGCGGACAGGGCTATCCGCTGCTCCTCGAGGAAGCCCCGCATATGGATGCAGCCGGCCAGCCCGGCCAGCCTGGCCCCGATCAGCTCCTGCGAGCCGCCGTCGCCGATAAAGAGGGCCTGGTCCGCGGGGGTGCCGAGCTGATCGAGCAACCGTGCATAGGCTGCGACCTCCGGCTTGCCGACCCCGATAGCATACGAGAAACAGGCAGCGTCGAAGCGACTGGCCAGGGGGGAGTTCGGCCATTCGCGCATCTCGCGTTCGTGGGCATTGGAGAGTAGGCCGAGGCGAAAGCCGCCACTCCGCAGGTCGTCCAGAGCTCTGAGGATGGAGGGTCGCGGGCAGAGCAAGGCCTGGTCGTGGGCCTCCCAGATCCGGTCGACTTCGTCGGTCTCTTCCGGGCTCAAACAACGTCCGATGCCAGCGGCATAGGCCTCAATCAATGGCAACGGGGCCTGGTGGCTGTTGTAGAGCGCGGGTTGGCAGGTGGTCCAGTACGAGACGAAATCCTGAGCATCAAAGCGCAAGAGCTTCGTGATCTGCTCCCGCGAAGAGCTTCGCGATCCCCGGAAGTCCTCGGGACAGACCAGGGTGTACCACAGATCGAAAACGATGGTGTTGACCGGCGGCATAGCGCCTCCCTCGAACGAAGGTCTGCTTGGGACGGATCGCCAAGGATGCCTGGTTGGCGTGGTAGAGGGAGTCTATCATCTGCCGCATGCCCCCAACCCCCACCCCCTCCTGGGTCCTGTCCTTCTACGACCAGCAGCAGCGGATGGACCTCCGTTGGGGCCTGGGCCTGGCGCACGATCGGCCGATCTCGGTCCATGACCACGCCCGCGTGGCAGATCTGCTGCGCCTGTGCAGCCCCGGCGGCGAGGCGCGCGCGGCGGACGGGCGGCCCTTGCGATTGCTGGAGTTGGGCGCGGGCAGCGGGCAGGCGGCGGCGGCGGCCGCTGTCGCCGGCCTGGAGGTGACCGCCGTGGAGCTGGTCCCGGCTTTGGCCGCCGTGGCGCGCCGCCTGGCGGCCGCCTTGGATGCGGGCGGCAGCGCCGCCGTCTTCGGCAAGGGCGAGGCTTTGCCGGCAGCGGGGGATGGCGACAAGACCCTGCCGGCGTCGGGTCGCCTGCTGGTGTTGGAAGGCGACTTCTACGCCATCGACCCGGGGCCGCCCTTTGACCTGATCGCCTACTGGGACGGCTTCGGGATCGGCACGGATGAGGCGCAGCGGCAGCTGCTGCGCGCCATCCACGGCTGGCTGGCGCCGGGCGGCAAGGCCCTCATCGAGGTCTACACGCCCTGGTACTGGGCCGCGGCGGCCGGCCGCAGCCAGCAACTGGCCGAAGGAACCTTCCGCCGCTACGGCTTCGACGCCGATGGCTGCCGCATGCTCGACCGCTGGTGGGAGGAAGGCCGCGAGGACGAGGCGGTGGTCCAGTCCCTGCGCTGCTACAGCCCGGCCGACCTCCGCCTGCTCCTCGACGGCACGGGCCTCCGCCTTGAGCACGTGGAGCCGGCCGGCGCATGGGACGACGCCGCCGGGCGCTGGGAGGCGGATGCGCCACTGGAGAAGGCGCAGTCCTTCCTGGCGCGAATGGTGGCTTCCGAGGACTAGAAAAGGCGGCGGTCGCAGAACCTGCGACCGCCGCCTGATCTGAGACCACCCTAACTCACTGCGTGTACTCGATGTCCAGGCGGAAGGAGTCGAAGGTGCCCGTGTCCTCGGCCGCCAGGTCGTGGATGGTCAGCTGCCAGTTGCCGGCCATCGGCTTGCCGCGGAACTGCTCCAACTCGGAGACGGGGATGCCGCCCATGCCGTAGGTGTCGTTGATGTTCTGGCCGCTGCCGCCCACCTGGTTGCGCAGGATCACCGAGGTGCCGTCGGGATGCGCGAGCACCAGGGCAATGTCACCCACGTAGCTGTGCTGGATCACCACCCGCAGGCCCAGGCGGGAGAGCGTGCCTTCGCGGGTCACCGGGATGTTGTAGCTGATCGAGCTCTCATCGGGAATGGCCAGGCGCAGGTTGTTCTTGGCGGCCCACCAGCTGTAGGTTCCACCGCCGGGTGGTTGACTCGCGGGGCTGGTCGGCTGGACGGGCGCCGTTGTCGGCTGCACAGGCGCCGTTGTCGGCTGGACGGGCGCCGTCGTCGGCTGGACCGGGACCATCGTCGGCTGGGCAGGCGCTGTGGTGGGGGCCGGCAGAACCACCGTGGGCTCCTCGGCCGGAGCGGTGGGTGCCGGGGCGCCGGCCCGACCGCCCTTGAAGGGGCTGGTGTCGCCCATGTTGCCGGGCGGGGCGTAGTTGCAGACGATGATCTGCTTGCGGCTGGCGCTGACGGCCTTGCCGCAGCCGATCTTGGTGGTGGTGGACCAGACCACTTGGGTGAAGTGGCCGCACTTGTCCCAGCCGCCCTGGCAGCAGTCGTTGATGCCGCCGGTGCAGGTCAGGTCCCAGAAACGCACCTCGCTGCCCCACGAGTCCACTGCATCATCGGCACCGTAGGTTCGACCCCAGCCGGCGTAGATGTTCTCACCGTAGGGGCTGCTCTGGCGATGCTCGAAGCCGTCGATGGCCGCCAGGTGGTCTGCCCACTCCTGGGCATAGGCCGCGATCGTGTTGTCCCAGGCCACGGGGTCCGAACCGTAGTCCGTGCGCCAGCGGTTGTGCGCCCGCACGTAGGAGTGCGTGTCGACGGCCATGACCTCGGCCGCGGAATCGGCGGACGCGCCCCCTGCATCGGTGTCACCGCTGGCTCCGGCGGCGTCACGGGCTTCGGCCTTCGGGTCGGGCATCTCCTCGATCGGCTTGGGGATGCGGGGAGCATCCGCCACGACAGTTGCAGCGCCCGTGTCATCCGTCACCGGCGTCAGGACGTCGGCATTCTCTCCGATGGCCGAGCCGGAGATATCCTCCGCCGGCCCCTGGCTGCAAGCGGCCGGTCCCAACAGGGCCAGGGCCAGGGCAAGGGTCGTCACACGACCAAGGGTGCGCATGTCTTCTCCTCATGCTACTGCGGATGTCCGCGGCGATCATGACCGTAAAGGGCCATGCGGGGGGTGGGATCGAGCCAGACTCCGCCTATTCCGAGCCGGCGTTCTCCGCTCTGCCTCGGGCATTATACAAAGGTGGGAGGGCGCGGGTTCCCGGGCGTGGGTCGCGGCACGCTGCGGGGCGGCGTGACGACCCGGGCAACAATGAAGCCTGGCGTGTCCGTGGCGAGTGGTTGCCCCGCCCCGAGCGGGTTGGCTGCCCATGGCGATCGACCGGCAAGACGGGGGCCCGCCAACACCTCGACAACCCGCACAGACCCTGGATACACCCCGGGGACTCTAACCCGGAACCAACAGATCAAGAGTTGGCCCTCAGCGGCTCCGATGGGGGTGCGGAGACCGTTCCAGGTGCAGGATCAGGCGCAGAACGGCCGGGATGGCGGCATCGGGGCATTGTCGGGGTCGTCCAGCGAGCGGAACACGACCCGGCCGCAAGTGGGGAAGATCACCGTCATGCGACCCTGGTTGAACTCGGCACCTGGGCCCGCCGCCCGGCGCATCTCGTCCCAGCCTATGCGCGCCTGGTCGTAGGGCGGTACGCCCCCAGAACACGATGCGGCCGGCGAAGGCGCTGGTGGCCTTGGTTTGGTGGCTGACGGTAGCGTGGTCCACGCTGAGGGACTGGGCGATCTCGGCCTGGGTGATCCTGCGCGCGTAGAGGCGGACGACCTTGCGGCACCGCGCTTCGATCTCGTGCGTCTTGGTGCGTTTCGCCTTCATTTGCAGCCCCATGTGGTTGTAGGGCGGCGGGTGGGGTCAAGACACCAATTCATCAACCATCGAAGCCGGTCGGTGAACGAACGTGACCCCGAGCGCCGGACAGTGCTCGGGGCCACGGCGCATACTGTGCGCCTCAGGACCCAGGTTGCACGGTGAGGAGGTAGTACTACAGTTGTGATGTGCCACAACTACCGTCCAACAAGCAGGAGGGCGGAAGCGATGAGCGACATCGAGAGCTGGGAGATGGACCTGGACGGGGTGCTGGCACGGTTCGGGTTCGGGTTCAAGAGCCGGCTGGGACGGGAGCGGTTGAGCCTGTATGTGCGGGGGCTCTCGTCCCCTTGAGCGTTCTCCGGAGATCCGTCGACTTCTTCGTCGCCTGCTCCTGACCGTCACCAGGCCGGCAGAGTGGGTCCTGGCCTGGTCTCGCTGGCGACGCCGCCATCAGGCCATCGCCCAAGCCTGCCACCGTCGTCGTCGCCAGCGACTTCTGATGGCTTTACCACTGTAGTACTAGAAGGCGGATCAACACGGGACCCCCGGCGGTCGGCGGGCATGGCCAGCGCGACGATTCAAGCGGCCCGGCGTACGACATCGACTGCAGCATGGTTCTGCTCCTCTTTGTATTGGTGACAAGCGCCCGTTGCCATCGCGACCGATGGTTGCTTCAAGCCCTGCGAGCTGCGACGAGATCGCGACCTCGTGGACCCGCAAGTCCGTCAACACGACATCGCCAAGCAGGATACTGAAACAGCGAACGACGTGGTTCTACCATGGATGGCTGCGCTTGGCTCCGCGGCCGGCGAGCCGCCCGGACTCCTCCACCTCACCCCGCCCCCAGCTCCCCCCGCAGCCCTCGCGTCAGCCGCTCCAGCCCCTCCTCCAGGATGCCCCGCGAGGTGGCGAAGCAGAGCCGGAGATGCCCCGCCGCGCCCGGGCCGAACCATTCGGGCAGGCCCGGGACCACCGCCACCCGATCTCGCTCGCGGAGGCGCTCGGCCAGCGCCGCCATGTCCCCGCCAACGCCCGTCTCGCGCAGGTCCGCGAAGGCCACATAGCAGCCGTCCGGCCGGCGGCAGCGCAGGCCCGGTACCGTGGCCAGGGCCTCCAGGCAGAGGTCGCGCATGGCCCCCAAGTGGGCGCGGAAGCCCTCCAGCCAAAGCCCGCCCTCCTCCCAGGCCGCGATGGCCGCCACCTGCGAGAGGGTGGACACGCCGTTGGCCGTGCTGCGGGCCCCCGAGGTCTCCAGGATGCCCTCGAGCAGCCATGGATCCGCCGCGTGCAGGAGGCCCAGCCGGCAGCCCGCCAGGCCGTAGCTCTTGGACAGGCCCGTCACCGTCACCGTGCGGGCGGCCAGGGCCGGCCCCAGGGAGGCCATGGCCACGTGGCGGGCCGGGCTGAAGACGATGTCGCTCCAGATCTCGTCGGAGAGGATCCAGAGGCCGTGGGCCAGGGCGATGCCGCCCAGCGTTGTCAGCTCGGCTCGGGTCCAGACCTTGCCCACCGGGTTGAGCGGGTTGCAGAGCGTGATCAGGCGCGTGCGCGGCGTGATCAGGGCCTCCAGGGCGGCGAAGTCCACCGCCCCCGTGGCCGCGTCCACCGGCCAGCGGCGCACCCGCCCGCCTGCCACCTCCACCGAGCGGGCGAAGAGGAAGTCTACCGGGTCCAGCACGATCGCCTCGTCGCCCGGCGCCAGCAGGAAGCGACAGGCCAGCTCCAGGCCCGCCGCCGCCGAGTTGGTCGCCAGCAGCTCCTCCGCCCGGGCCGGGATGCCCTTGTGCTCCGCCAGCATCCGCGCCGCCGCCGCGCGGAACTCCGGCAGGCCCTCCGGCGGGCCGTAGCTCAGGTAGCCCCCGTCGATCCAGCGCTTGAGGGCCGCGCGGATCTCGGCTGCCACCGGGAAGTCCGGGTCCGCCGCCGTCAGGGGGATCACGTCCGGCGGCAGGGTGGCCCAGCGCAGGGCATAGGCCCGCCGCCGCAGGACCGCCAGGTCCACCGCCCCGTCGGCGAAGCGCGGGTCGGACGGGAGGGAGGAAGGGCGGCCCATCAGAGCACCGACCCCGGGGCATGCGCGCGGCGCAGCTCCGGTGAGAGGTAGACCGTGCTGCGCAGGCCGCCCCTGCGGACCGAGGCCGCGACGTAGCTGTGGATGCCGATGCCCGCCGCCAACGGCCGCGCCGCCAATGCGCGCAGGGCACGGGTGTAGGGCCTTGTGTCCAGGCCTTCGCCGCCGAGGAAGGCCAGGACGCGGTCCCTCACCTGGGCATCGTCGTGGGCATAGCCGCAGACCGGAAGGTAGAGGTTGACCTCGGCCGGCTCTGCAGCCTGGCCGCGGAAGCCGTAGCAGGTGGCCGCCGGCCGGCCCTCCAGGACCCGCCGATCCGGCGCCAGCGTCGCCAGCATCCGGGTGGCCAGGCCCGTCTGGTCCTCCTGGCCGAAGCCGGCCGCTCGCTCCAGCACCGCCGCGTCCGCCCAGCGATGGAAGAGGTAGATCTTCACCCGGGCCTCCGCCCCCTCGTCCAGGTCCAGGGCCAGGTACTTGGGCAGGTCCCGGTCCCCGTCGCGGCGGATCCGGTCCAGGACCAGGCGCCCGCCGGCCTCCAGGCCCAGGGCTGCCATCGCCGCCCGCACCCGCCCTTCCGCTTCGGCCTCGCCCGCCAGGAGCGGGTTGAAGTAGGCCTTGTAGCGCTTGGGCTCATCCGGTCGGAAGCAGATCGAATGCCAGAGCCCGAAGCGGCCCTGCGGCGCCGGGGCGCGGAAGATGCGCTCCAGCGCCCGGAAACGATCCAGGTTCACCCCCGGCAGGCGCCCGATCCGCTCCGTCAGGCGCAGGGCCGCGGCGTATTGGGAGGCCACCGTCGGCCCTCGGCCTTGGGCCTCGATCATCAGGCGCAGCTCCGGGCGGCCGCCGTGCACCGATACCGAGAACTCGATCTCCGAATGGTCCTCGGTGATGTCCGAGACCCAGCCAGCCGGGGCGCGGCGGTCCCCCCAGCTCTCGAAGACCGCTCGCAGCTCGGCCGCCGCCCGTTCGGTGGCCTCCGTCGAGAAGCCCAGGGCCCGGCAGAGCCGGCGCAGGCTCGGCAGCACCGGCCCGCTGAGCCGGCCCGCCGGAAGGGGCGCCCCCGCCTCGGCGCAGGGGGCGTGGTCAGCAGCGTCGACCCGCGGGGAGGCGGTGCCGGGCGTATCCAACATCAGGGCGGTGAAAGGGCGGAAGGTCGGCTGGCTGAGGGTCATGGTCGGCCTCCTGGGGCTGGCGGATCGGAGCAGGGGCCCAGCTTACGGGGCCGGCGGGCGCCCGTCGGTAGGGAGATCCCCACCTCCCCCCACCTGCCCACCCCACCTTCGCCTTGCCCGGCCGGGCGAGCCTCGGTATGCTCAGCCGCGCAAGCACAGTTCCGAAGCCGGACCGAACATGGGAGGGACATGGCTCAGGAAGCCGCGCTCAAGGAGCGGCGGCCGCCCAGCCCGCCGCGGCCGCCTGCCCTCATCGGGCGCGAGCAGGATCTGGCGGCTGTTCTGGAGCGGCTGCGCGATCCCGCGCTCCGACTCCTGACCCTGACCGGACCCGGTGGCTGCGGCAAGAGCAGCCTGGCCGTCGAGGCCGCCGAAGCCCTGCGCGCCGCCGACGGTCTGGCGGTCGCCTATGCCCTGCTGGCCCCCGTGGAGGAGGCCGACCGGGTCCTGGGCGCTCTGGGGCGCGCCTTGGGACTTGACGAGGCGGACGATGTCGGGGATCTCATCGAGGCCGTCGGCGAACGCTCGCTGCTGCTGGTGGTGGACAACTGCGAGCAGGTGCTGCCGGCCATGCCCCTTCTCTCCCAGACCCTCGACGCCTGCCCCGGCCTGAAGGTCCTGGCCACCAGTCGCGCGGCCCTGCGGCTCTACCGCGAGCAGGCCTACCCCTTGGCGCCCCTGCGCACGCCGCGGCCCCTGGACCAGGAGCAGCGGCAGCAGCTCGACGGGCTTCTGCCCGCCCTGGCCCGCAGCCCGGCCATCGCCCTCTTTGCCGAGCGGGCGCGGGCGGTGCGGCCCGACTTCCGGCTCAGCGCCGCCAACGCCGCCGCCGTGGTGGAGGTCTGCCACCGCCTTGACGGCCTGCCCCTGGCCATCGAACTGGCGGCCCTGCGCCTGCGGGCCATGGAGCCCGCCGAGCTGGGCGAGCGCCTGGCGGCCAGGCCGGCGGACCTGGGCGGCGGACCCGTCGACCGCCCCGAGCGGCAGCGCAGCCTGCGCGGCACCATCGACTGGAGCTACCGGCTGCTGGATCCCCCGGAGCGGGCCCTCTTCCGCTGCCTCGGGATCTTCGCCGGCGACTTCTCGGCCGATGCCGCCGCCGAGATCAGCCGGCGGATGCCGGCCGGGACCAGGCCAGCCGACGAAGTCCTGGATGCCCTCGCGTCCCTGGTGGCCAAGGGCCTCGTCCAGGTGCAGCGCCGCGAAGGGGGCAGCCGCTACGCGCTCCTGCAGCTCTTGAGGGCCTTTGCCCTCGAGGCCCTGACCGCCGAGGGGGAGCTGCCGGCGGCGCGGACGGCGCTCCTGGACTGGGCCCTGGCGCTGGCCGATCAGGCCCGCGCGGACTGGTCCACCGATCGCATGGGCGACCGCCTGGAGCAGATGGCCCGCGAAGAGGCGCACCTGCGCGCGGCCCTCGGCGGCAGCCTGGAGGCAGCCGAGGCACCGGCCGCCCAGGTGCAGGACGGCGCCCGGCTGGCCGTGGCCCTCGGGACCTTCTGGACCCTTCGGGCCCACCCTTCCGAGGGCCAGGCCTGGTGCGCCCGGGCGGCGGCCCGGCTGGCGGCGGAGGCCGCGCCGCACTTGCGCCGCCTGCGGCTGGACGCCCTGCGCGCCACCGCCGAGTTCGCCCGAGACCGGCATGATCTGCGGGCGGCCGAGCAGGCCCTGCAGCAGGCCCTGCCCTTGGCCGAGGAGCTGAGCGATCCCCTGGACCTGGCGCGCACCCTCATGACCCTGGGGGGCCTGGCCCGGCTCCTGGACCACCCGGCGGCTGCCCGCGGCCATTACGAGGCCGCGCTGGTGCAGGCCCAGGCTACCGCGGACCGCGCCCTGCAGGCCTCCATCCGCTTCAACCTTGCTTCCCTCCTGGCCAACCAGGACCAGGTCGAGGAGGCCGAGCCCCATCTGCGCTGGACCCTTGCCGAGGCCCGGGCCCTGGGCAACCGGCGCATCGAGGCCTTTGCCCTGGCGGTCCTGGGCCAGGCGGCGGCCGCCCGCGGCCGGGCGGCCGAGGCCGAGAGCCTGACGCGGTCGGTCCTGGCCTTGACCGATGCCCAGGGCCAGGTGGACAACGCGGCCATCCTGGCCCGCTTCGTCCTGGCCGCGGTGCTGCAGGGGGCGGGGCGGACGGCCGAGGCGGCCGCCGTGCTCGCCGCCGGCCTGGAGCGGCGGGGCGACAACCGCTACGTGGCCGGGCGCCTGCTCTGGCTGAGCGGCTTCCTCTTGGCCTGGCCGATCACGGTGCCCCTGGATGACAGCCGCCAGGTGCTCTCGGCCCGGCGGCGCCAGCCCGATCCCTCGCTGGCCGATCGGGCCAGAGAGCCGGCGGCAGCCCTGCGCCTCCTGGCCGCTGCGGCGCCCGCCTCCGACCTGACAGGCTCGGACGATCCCGTCGAGCGCACGGTGGCGATCGGCAACCTGGAGGCCCTGCGCGCCGCCCTGGGCCCGGCTGCCGCCGCCCTCGAGGCCGAGGGGGCCGCCCTGGACCTGGACGCGGCGGTGGCCGAGGCCCTGGTCCGGCTCCAAGGCCTGGCCGAGGCCCCTGACGTCCCTCTGCCGGCGCCATCAGCGCAGGCGGAGGGCGCGCCCGGCGGCCTCAGCGAACGCGAATGGGAGATCGCCCGGGCCATCGCCACCGGCCGGTCCTACCGGCAGATCGCCGCATCCCTGCATGTGGTGCCCAAGACCGTCGAGAAGCACATGGGCAGCATCCTCGGCAAGCTGGGTCTCGCCAACCGCACCCAGCTCGCGCTGTGGGTGAGGGAGCGGGGGGGCTGATCATGGCGTACTTGAAGCCCAGGGCCTCGCCGTCGGCCAGCACCAGGCGGTTCTCGTCCACATGGTCCATGGCCACGCCGATGCGGGCCTCGATCCGCTCCTTCTTCAGGAACATGCCAAGGAGCCCCTCGCCGTGCGGCAGGCCGCCGGTGCCATTGCAGGTAGCCGATCCACAGCACCAGCTCGGCGATGGCCGCTGCCCGCGGGTTCAGCTCCAGGCCCAGCATCTGCTCCGGGCGCACCACCAGGCGCTCCACCTCGCCCCTTCGCTCAGGAAGCCCGCCTGGTGGCCACCCGGACTCAGCTCCGCCAGGGCTTGCAGCACCTCGCCCTCCAGGCGCTTCAGGTGCTCCAGGGTCACGTAGAGAAAGTTGCCGCTGCCGCAGGCCGGGTCCAAGACCCTGAGGCCGCAGAGTTCGCGGTGGAAGCCCACCAAGAGCGGACGGGCCTCCGCGTCCCGGCCGGCATCGTGCAGTTGGATCGCCGCCGTCTGCGTCGCCTTCCAGCGCTCGCGCAGCGGCTCCATGATCGTCGGCAGCACCATGCGCTCCACCTCCGGCCTCTGGCGGGGGCGGGTGATGGTCAACGGCAAGATGCGCTGGGTGTCGGCCAAGACCAAGGCCGAGTGCGCCGCCAAACTCCACAAGGCCGCCCAGGAAGCCCGGGCCGGCCAGGCTCAGCCGGACAGCCAGGTCACCGTGGCGCAGTACCTAGTGGGGTGGTTGGAGGGAATGAAGGCCCGCGTCAGGCCCCGGACCTGGAGCTCCTACGAGACCCATGTGCGGCTGCACATCCGCCCATCGCTGGGGGCCTACCGGCTGGCCGAGCTGTCGCCGGCTCACGTGACCGCCATGCTCTCGCGGGTCGTCGCCGGTGGTGCCAGAGGGACCACGGCACAACGGGTTCGGGCCACCCTGCGCTCGGCGCTTGCCGATGCCCTGCGATCAGGGCTGCTCGCCCGGAACGTTGCTTCCATCACGCAGGCTCCGCGGGCAGCTCCCGTCACGCACCAGTGGCTCGACACAGCCCAGGCGCGCCTGTTCCTGGAGAGCGCCATCGACAACCCTGCCGGCGACCTGCTTGCCCTGATCCTGCTCCTCGGCCTGAGGCGCGGAGAAGCGCTGGGCCTCAAGTGAGCCGACTTGGATACGGAGCGCGGCCGCCTCGTCATCCAGCGCACCACCTACCGGAGGGGCGGGAAGGTGGTCGAAGCCCCGCCCAAGAGCCGGCAGTCCCGCCGCCTCCTGTCCTTGCTCCCCGCAGCCCTCGGCATCTTCGCCCGCCAGCAGGAGCGCCAGCGGCAGGACCGCCTTGTCCCCCGCTGGCAAGACACCGGCTTCATCTGGACCGGCCCCACCGGGGAGCCTCGCGGCAACAGCTGGCTGTCCAATGGCCTGACCCGGATCCTCGGAAAGGCCGGGCTGCCGCGCGTGCGCCTGCACGATCTGCGGCACTCGACCGCGTCGATCCTCATGGAGCAAGGCATCGCTGTCCGCGTCGTCGCCGATCTCCTGGGACACAGCCAGGTCAGCCTCACGCTGGGCACTTACTCACACGTCACGGAGCGCCTGGTGGGCGATGCAACAGCCGCCATGGGAGCCCTTGTCACACCGGTTTCCAGCCCCATTGTCGCACAGATTGTCGCAGTAGGACGGCCGGATCAGCTCGAAAACACCCCGACAACCCGCATAGAACCTGGATACCCCCCCCGGGACTCGAACCCGGAACCAACGGATTAAAAGTCCGCTGCTCTACCATTGAGCTAAGGGGGCGCGGAGCCTTCGCGGCTGGCTTCGTCCCCCTGGCCGCCGGGTTCCGGCTGCGGCATTATAGCCGTATGGCCCAAGCACCCTCGCCTGCCCCATCGGCTCGCCGGCCCTCGCTTCGCCCCGCTCCGGCGGGCCGCGCGGCCATCCTGCTCGCCCTCGTCGTCCTCCTCGGCGCTGCTTCCTGCCGGTCCGCGGGGCCGGCCGGATCGGACGGGTCGAGCCCGGCGGGAGGCCGTGAGCGCGGGGCGGATACGGGCAGCAGCGCCGACCGAGGTGCCGCCTCGGGCATCGCCCCCGGCGACGACGGCGGGGCAGGCGCTGTCGCCCCCGCCGAGCCCCCCGCTCCGCCCCCTTTCCTCCAGGCCCACGCCATCGCCCCCGGCGCCCTGGCGCGCGTCTCGCGTTTCCGATCCGGGGTGGGGCATGACTACAGCGACGGGGTGGAGGGCTGCCGGAGCATGAAGCATTACCTCCAGCCCCTGGGTGCGGGCGATGGAACGGACGGCCATGCCGCCTGGGAGCAGATCCCCGTCCTGGCGCCGCTCGAGGGGCGGATCGACGCCCTGGTGACCGAGGCCACCGGCCGGCAGGTCTGGCTGCGGCCCGACGCCGCGCCCGCCTTCCGCGTGGGCCTCTTCCACCTGGCGCCCCTGCCCGGCCTGGCTCCCGGCGATCCCGTCTGGCCCGGCCAGCTCCTGGGCCATCCCGCCGGCCACGACACCTACGTCGACCTGGTGCTGGAATGGTCCACGCCCGAGGGCGGACGCCGGCTGCTCAGCTACTTCCAGGCCCTCGACCCAGCCCTGTGGCCCGACTTCACCGCCCAGGGCGTCAGCGCGCCGGCCGACCTCGTCATCCCCCGCGCCGAGCGGGATGCCGCCCCCCTGCGCTGCCGCGGCGAGGCCTTCGAGGCCGCTGCCGCCGTGTCCGCCGCGGTCTCCACCACCGTCCCGACAACCGGCGATGCCGCCGCCTCACCCCCCGCGCCCGCGGCCCCTGCCGACTGGCAGAACCTCACCCCCGCCCCCGTCGCCGATGCCGCCGCCGTCGCCGCCGCCCTGGCGCCCCGCCTGCGCCTGGAGCTCCTGGCCGAGGACCTGCCTTATCCCGTCGCCCTGGCCTGGGGTCCCGCGCCCGCCGGCAGCGGGCGGGAAGGCGAACCCGTGCTCTACGTGGCCACCAACGGCGAGGCCTTCCCCGGGCCCGGCTCGCGGGAGGGCGCGGTCTGGTGGCTCGAACCGGCTGCGGGAGCGGGCGCCCCCGACCCCGCCGACGAGGCCGATGACTCCGACGAGGCCGGCGATCCCGATGAACCGGGGAAGGGCGCAGCAACAGCGCTCTCCCCCGCTGAAGGAACCCCGCCCCCGACCGCCCGGGCCCGGCCCTTCTTGACTGGCCTCGACCGGCCGCTCGGACTCCTGTGGACAGGGATGGGGCCGGGCGCCGAGCTGCTGGTCTCCAGCCGCGGCCGCCTGGCCGCCTGGCGGGACGGCGACGGGGACGGGCAGGCCGAGGCCGAGCGGCTGCTGGCCGCAGGCCTGCCGGCCGACGGCTTGCACCAGAACAACAGCCTGGCGCTGGGGCCCGGGGGCCTGGTCTACCTGGGACTGGGCACCGCCGGCAACGCCGCCGAATCCGCCGAAGACCCCCTGGCCGGCAGCATCCTGCGCCTGCCCTCCAGCGGCGAAGGCCCCCCCGTCGTCCACGCCTCCGGCCTGCGCAACCCCTTCGACCTGGCCTTCGGCGCCGACGGCCGCCTCTGGGCCACCGACAACGGCGTCGATCCCCCCGTGCGCGAGGACGCGCCCGACGAGTTGAACCAGGTCGTGGCCGGCGGTTTCTACGGCCATCCGCAGGTCTTCGGCGCCGAGGCGCCGGACGAGCTGTCCCGCCGCCTCGACCCTCGCCCCCCGGCCGCCCTCTTCGAGGCCCACGCCAGCGCCGACGGCCTACTCGCCTACCGCGGACGCCGCTTCCCGGAGCTGCGCGGTCTCCTCCTGGTCGCCGAGTTCGGCAGCTACCTCTACAGCAGCCGCCAGAGCGGCCGACGCCTCAGCCTGGTCGCCCCCGGTCCGGCGGGCCGGGAATCAGCGGCCACCGTCGCCCCCCTCCTGGACCCCTTCCCCGGCCGTCCCCTGGACCTGGTCGAAGGCCCCGACGGGCGCATCCAGGTAGCGGACTTCGAGGGGGGGCGGGTGTGGGTGGTGGAACGTGCCGGGACCCATGCATCACGGTAACGGCGCGGCAGCACCACCGCCACCGCCCGCGTCCCTCCCCGCCCCATCATCCGGCGGCGCCTGCCCCCGCAGGGCCGTGTAGGCCTGGCGAAAGCGCTCCTCCTGGCGCCGGTGGCGGGGGCGGCTCCGGCGGCGGCGCCGCGGGTCCAGGCCCAGGATGGCCAGGACCAGGGCTTCCCAGAAGAGCTTCAGATCCAAGCCCAGACTGCGGCGGCGGATGTAGAGCAGGTCGTAATGCAGCTTCTCGCGCGGCGTGCTGTAGTAGTCGCCGTAGACCTGGGCCAGGCCGGCAAGGCCCGGCCGCACCCGGTGGCGCTTCGTATAGTCCTTGATCGTGCTGAGATGTCGAGCCACGAAAACCGTGCGCTCCGGGCGGGGCCCCACCAGGCTCATCTGCCCCAGGAAGATATTCAGGAGCTGGGGCAGCTCGTCGATATGGGTGCGGCGCAGGAGGTGGCCCAGCCGCGTGACGCGCTGGTCCTCGGGTGCCGCCGGCACCGGCCCGGTGCTGCCTTCGGCGTCCTTGCGCATCGAGCGCAGCTTGAGCTGGTTGAAGGAGCCCCCGCCCCGCCCCACCACCACCTTGGCCACCAACAGAGGTCCCGGATCCTGCAGCCAGATGGCCAGGGCCAGGCCCAGGGAGACGGGCAGGGAGACCACGATGGCCGCCCCCGCGATCAAGATCTCCAGGAGGCGGCGGACCCGGTCCCAGGCCGTGTCCGCCAAGGCCAGCCCTTGGTGGGCCTGGCGGACCTGATCCACCAGTGCCGGCCCCGGTCGGGCGATCACCTCCACCAGGCCGTAGCGGCGCCAGGTCAGGAACAAGGCCCCCGCAAAGCTGCCCAGGAGTCCGACCAACGCGTAGTTGGCGCCCTTGAGCAGGCGATGCCCCAAGGCCCGCGCCTCCGGCCCCAGGCCGTAGCGGCTCTGGTAGACCGCGACCACCGTCGCCAGGCAAAGCCCTCCCACGAAGGCCAGCCGGAGCTGGTTCTCCGGCCGCAGCCGCAGGCGGCCGGTCGCTACGATGCCCAGGGCCACGGTGACCGCGGCGAAGATCAGCAGCAGGATCAGGAACTGCAGCAGGGGGTTCTGGATGTCGTAGTCGTAGAGGCTGGCGATGTAGACGGCGTAGCGCTGCAGCAGCCAGAAGCTGGCCAATGCCAGGGCGACGAAGGCCAGGAGCAGGTAGCCGAACTTGCGCGTGCGTCGCGGCGACGCCCCTTCGGCCTGGCGGGTGGATGGCATGCTGAGGTGGGTCCCTATAATCGGGCTCATGATAGCCCAAGGGCGCCCGCCCGCCCCGCCGCGCCGGCGGATCCTGGGCCTGCCGGCAGATGACCTGGACTGGGAGACCTGCCTGGACCTGCTCCAGGATTGGTCCGGCTCCGGCGGGGACCGGCCAGGAGGCGCCCGACAGGTCATCACCCTGAACCCCGAGCACGTGATGGCCGCCCAGCGCGACCCCGCCTTTCGAGCCGCCATCGAAGCCGCGGACCTGGTCACCTGCGATGGTGTGGGTCTGGCCTGGGCCGGGCGTCGCCTGGGACAAGCCCTGCGCGCCGTCATCCCCGGCTCCGACCTCCTGCCGCGTCTGGCGGAGCGGGCCGCCGAGGGCCAGGATCGCTGGTTCTTCCTCGGCGGCGGTCCCGGGGTGGCCGAACGGGCGGCCGCAGCCCTGTCCGCCCGTCATCCCGACCTGTGCATCGCCGGCTGTCATGCCGGCTCGCCGCGCGACGAAGACCTGCCGGAGATCCTCGATCGGCTACGCGCCGCCGCCCCCGTCCACCTGCTCTGGGTGGCCTTCGGTTCACCGGCCCAGGAACTGTGGATCCACCGCCACCGCGCAGCGCTGCCGGTGCGGGTGGCGGTAGGCGTGGGCGGCGCCTTCGACTTCCTGGCCGGCACCGCCCCCCGCCCACCGACCTGGGTGCAGCGGGCCGGCCTGATCTGGCTCTACCGCCTGGTCCGCCAGCCCTGGCGCTGGCGGCGCCAGGCAGTCCTGCCGCGCTTCGTGCTCCGCGTGCTGGCCGCCTCGTGGCGACCGGCCGGCGGGGCTGATCTCAGGGATGGTTCCTGAAGGCCGCGGGGAAGTAGATGGACCGATGGGGGGTCGCGGTCGGCGCCGGCTGGCTGGCCGTCGGCTCGGGCGGGACCGTGGTGGGCGGCGGCGCAGTCGGCGTCAGGCCCGGCTCCGGGGTGGCGCCGCCAGGTCCGGTGACGATGAGCTTGCCCTCCATGCCGCGGCTGCGGTGGTTGCCCACCGAGCAGTAGAAGACGTACTCGCCCGGCGCCAGGGGCGCGGTGAAGCCCAGCTTGTCCGTCTCGCCGCCGCGGATCCGGGCCGACGCCGCCTTCAGCTCGCCTCCCAGCTCAAAGACGATGTCGTGCGGTATCGAGGCCGATCCCTCGTGCACCAGGGTCAGGGACACCGCCGTCGCAGGGGCCACGGTGATCTCCTTCGGATCGTAATACCACTCGCCCGTCTTGACGGTGAGGACGGACGAGGCCGTGACGATGAGCTTGCCCTCCATGCCGCGGCTGCGGTGGTTGCCCACCGAGCAGTAGAAGACGTACTCACCCGGCGCCAGGGGCGCGGTGAAGCCCAGCAGGTCCTTCTCGCCGCCACGGATCTTCGCCGTAGCGGCTACCCGGCCGCCCTCCAGCTCGAAGTAGATGTCGTGCGGGATCATGGCCGACCCCTCGTGCACCAAGGTCAGGGACACCGCCGCGCCGGCGGCCACCGTCAGCTCCTTGGGCGTGTAGTACCACTCGCCGGTCTTCACCTCGATCACCGTCTCGGCCGCGGTCGCCGCCAAAGCCGCGGCTCCGAAGGCGTCGGCCGGCAGGACGCGGGGCGCCGCCAGGGCGGGCGCCTGCAGCAGGAGGCCCCCGCCGAGGGCCGCGAGCAGGGGGAGTAGCAGCAGGGCCAGGACTGGCCGCGGTCGAAGCTTCATGGCGCTGGGACTCCTGAGGTGAGGACGGCCAGCGTGGGCCGCTGGCTGAAGATGGCCGATGGCTACAGTTCACCGGCCGAACATCGCCGCTGCGATCAGGCTAAAGGTATAGCCTATGTGTCGGCCCAGGCTCAAGGCCGCCCCCCACCCACCCGTTGCACCTGCACCAGGTTGGTGGTGCCCGAGACGCCGTGCGGCAGGCCGCTGGTCAGGACAACCAGGTCTCCCGCCTTGACCAGGCCGGCCTCCTCGGCCGCGGCGAGGGCGACGGCGACCATCTCGTCCGTGGTCTCGTAGGGCGGCGTCCGGAGGGGTTCCACGCCCCAGGTCAGGGCCAGGCGTCGGTAGGTCTCCTCGCTGCGGGTGGCGCCGTAGAGCGGGGTACGCGGCCGGCGGTCGGCCACGCGCTGCGCGGTGGAGCCGCTGGTGGTCATGGCGATGATGGCCGTCGCGTCCACCGCCGCCGCAATCTGCACTGCCGCGCCGCTGATGGCGTAGGTGACCGATCCATGGCCGTAACCGTCGCCCCGGGATCCCAGACGCTCGTAGTCCAAGACCTGCTCGATCTCCCGGGCGATGCGCTTCATCTGGCGTACCGCCTCCACCGGGTAGGCTCCGGCCGCAGTCTCGGCCGAGAGCATCACCGCGTCCGTGCCGTCCAGGATGGCGTTGGCCACGTCGGAGGTCTCGGCCCGCGTGGGCTGCGGATGCTCGACCATCGACTCCAGCATCTGGGTGGCCGTGATCACCGGCCGCGCCCGCTCGTTGGCCTCACGGATGATGGCCTTCTGCACCACCGGCACCCGCTCGGCCCCGATCTCCAGCGCCAGATCGCCCCTCGCCACCATCACGGCGTCGGCCGCCTCGACGATGGCCGCCAGGTTCTCCACCGCCTGCCGCCGCTCGATCTTGGCGATCACCGGCACCTCGTGGCCGGCGGACCGTATCCGCGCCTTCAGGTCCAGGAGCTCCTCGGCGGCGCCGACGAAGGACAGGGCCACATAGTCCACGCCCGCCGCCAGACCGAAACGAAGGTCATCCAGATCCTTCTCCGTGAGGGGCGGCAGGTCGAGGTCGGTGTCGGGCAGGTTGATCCCCTTGCTGGAACGCAGCAAGCCGCCCTGCAGGACGCGGGCGCGGACATGGCCCGGTTCCGCCTCCAGCGCCTCCAGCACCAACTGCCCGTCATCGATCAGGATGCGTTGGCCCGGCTGCAGCATCCGCCCCAGGGCGTCGGCCTGCGAGATGGCGAAGCGGGTGGCATCGCCGAGGATGTCGGCGCCGGTCATCTCCACGGTCCCACCCTCCGTGAGCCGGACCTCGGGACGCATCTTGCCCACGCGGAGCCGTGGGCCGGTCAGATCCTGGATGATCGCCAGAGGTCGGTCCTCTGCCTGGGCCGCGCGCCGCAGCGAGCGGATGCGGGCGTCGTGGGTGGCATGATCGCCATGCGAGAAGTTGAGGCGCGCCACATCCATGCCGGCACGGATCAACTCGCGCTGGCGTTGTTCGTCGTCACAGGCCGGACCGATGGTGGCCACCACCTTGGTGCGGCTCTGAAGGGAGCGATCCTGGTCGATCATCTGTGGCAGCTCCTGGAATTCGGATCATTGGGGAAGCTTCATCCTGCAAGCATCGTATTAACCGTAGGGGCTGTGGACTGTGGATGAAAAACGAGGCCCTTGCAGAGGCTCCTTCATCTAGGGGGGGCGAGGTGGCTGCCGGCACTGCGGCTAGGGCTGAGGACACGCCATCTACCACCCTCCTGCGCGGCCGACTGGGGATGCACGGTGGATGATCTCAGGGGGCGACGGAGGCCCGGTCATGCGGGGGGCGCGGGAGGCCGGCGCTATCTTGTGCTCAGTGCCTCACCCGGCACGCGATCTAGGGTTAAGGCTGCTTGACCTACCGGACGGTTTTCCCCAACTGACCACGTTTATCCCCAGAATGGCCCCGGTTATCCACAGAACGACGCGTTCGCAGGGCCGGGACGATGCATCCGGCCAGTTCTGGAGCCGGGTCGATAGGGGGGCGATGGCAGGGCCGTGGGGGGGCAGGCGAAGCGGTCGGGGGACCCTCAAGCGCCGCCGTAGATGCGCTGCCTGAGCTGCAGGATATCCCGCCGCAGCTTGGCGTCCTGCTCCACGAGGCGGCCGATCTTCTCACAGCCGTGGAGCACCGTCGTATGGTCCCGGCCACCGAAGAGCGCCCCGATGGCCGGGTAGCTGGCGTCGGTCTCGGCACGGATGAGGTACATGGCGATCTGCCGCGGTTCGGCCACGCGGGCCGAGCGGCGCGGCCCCAGCAGTTCGTCGTGGTCGACGGCAAAATGGGCGGCGACGGCGCGGATGATGGCTTCGGGATTCGGCGGCGAGCGGCGGATCATCAGGTCTTCCAGGGCCCGGCCGGCCACCTCTGGGGTCAGGGGCAGGCGGTTGACCTGGGTGTAGGCCACCACCCGGTTGAGGGCCCCCTCGAGTTCACGCACGTTCTGCTGGACCGCCTGGGCGATGAGCTGGATCACCGCATCGGGCACCGCCTGCGGCTGCCGCAGGTTCTTCTCCCTGAGAATGGCGATGCGGGTCTCCAGATCGGGGGGCTGGACGTCGACCAGCAGGCCCCACTGGAAGCGGGAGCGGAGGCGGTCCTCCAGGGTGGCGATGGCATGCGGCGGCCGGTCGCTGGTGACGACGATCTGGCCGTCGGCGCCGTGGATGGCGTTGAAGGTGTGGAAGAACTCCTCCTGGGTGCTCTCCTTGCCGGCGATGAAGTGGATGTCGTCCAGGAGCAGGACGTCCGCGGCGCGGTAGGTCTGACGGAAAGCCTCGGTGCTCTGGCTGCGGATGCTGTTGATCAGCTCGTTGGTGAAGGTCTCGGAGGAGAGCATGCGGACCTGGCTGCCGCGCTGCAAGGCCACGTGGGCGATGGCGTGGAGCAGGTGGGTCTTGCCCAGGCCGACGCCGCCGTAGATGAAGAGCGGGTTGTAATGGGCGGCCGGGAACTCGGCCACTGCCTGGGCGGCAGCCTGAGCCAGCCGATTGCCCGGTCCCACCACGAAGTTCTCGAAGGTATAGCGGGGATTCAGCCGCAGCCTTCCGTCCGACTGGGGACTCCTGGCTGGATCGGGCAGACGTGCCTGCTCGAGGGCTGGCGTGGCGGTTGGCGCGGCGGCAACGTCGGCGACAACGGTCAGACGGTAGGGCAGGGGTCGACCGGCCGCGGTGGCGATGGCCGCGCTGAGCGCGCCGTTGAGGCGTTGGGTGATCCAGTCCTGCGCATAGCTGCTGGGCACGCCCACCACCAAGGTATCGCCGTTGAGTTCCAGCCCAACGGTGGGACGGAGCCAACTGTCGAAGGTGGCGGGTGACATCTGACCGCGCAACTGCGACAGCACGGCCTGCCAAAGGGCCTTGGGGTCCATGGGCGGCATTCTAGCCGACCCCCAAAGGCCCCCCAAGTTGCATGTTTGTGCCCGTAGGACGCGCTCTCGCCTATCTTGGGGTTGTCCGCGCGGATGCCTACGACATATGGACATCCGGTCATGACTCGCCATAAAGCACGGAAAACTTTAAGAAAAGTTCACCCTCCTTGGGACTTCGTTCACCGGTCGCACAGCACCCGTCTCCTTCCGTTGGCTTTGGCCACCCGCGCCCTGCCGCCTATAATCGAGCGTCGCAACCAGCATGCAACGTGACCCGGCTTTGGCCGAGGTCACGATACGGCCGGCGCGGTGTTCGGACGAAACCCTGTTCCAAGACCGGGAGAGGGCCGGACCCGCGACCCAGAAAAGGAGTCGGACGATGAAGCGCACTTGGCAACCCAAGAAGGCGAAGCGCATGCGCACCCATGGTTTCCGGGCGCGCATGGCTACCGCCAACGGCCGCAAGGTGCTCAAGCGCCGCCGTGCCCGTGGCCGCAAGGTGCTGACGGTTCAACCCCATCAGAAGTAGGCGGGAAGCCCAAGGCCCGTCCGGCATGGGCCGGATCGAAGCCTGGGCGGCGGCCATGCGGCGATCTTGGCGCTTGCGCACGACGGCGGACTTCCAGCGCGTTCGTGAGCTGGGCCGTTCCTGGCGTCATCCGCTGCTGATCCTCAGCGCCGCCCCCTGCCTCGACGAGGCGACCACCAGCCGCGCGGGGATCATCGCCAGCAAACGGGTGGGCAAGGCGGTGCGGCGCAACCGCCTGAAGCGCCAGCTCCGGGAGTTGCTCCGCCAGAGCCTGCCGTCCCTCAACGGTTGCTGGGACCTGGTCCTGGTCCTGCGGCCGGCGGCTGCCGATGCCGAGGGCCCGCAGCTGCGGGAGGCCCTTGGCTCCTTGCTCCAGCGTTCGGGGCTGGCTCCCCTGCGTTCCCTGTCCCAGCCGCCGATAGCGTGAAAACCCTGGCCCTGGCCTCGATCCGACTCTGGCAACGCAGCCTGAGCCGCATCCTGCCACCCAGTTGTCGCTTTCAACCCTCCTGCTCCGAGTATGGCTACCAGGCCATCGAACGCTACGGTCTATGGCAAGGCCTGGGGCTGACGCTCCGCCGGCTTTCCCGTTGCCATCCCTTCAACCCCGGCGGCTACGACCCCGTTCCCTGACGGACTTCCCGAGGGCGCGACAACCCCCCTCTACCCCAGCGAGGATGCTCGGTTGGTATACCTGCTCAGCAACCCCTTCACCGGTTTCTTCAAGTACCTCCTGGTATGGCTGCACGATGCCTTCGCCCAGATGGGCCTGCCGGAGACCATCTCCCCCTATGTGCCCGCTCTGGTGGCCATGGCCTTCATCGTCAAGGCCCTGACCTATCCGCTCAACCTGGCCCAGCAGCGCTCGATGAAGGGCATCCAGCTCCTGCAACCCAAGCTCAAGGCCTTGCAGGAGCAGTACCGCGATGACCGCGAGGCCCTGGCCCAGAAACAGATGGAGCTCTATCGCGAGCATCAGGTCAACCCCTTGGGGGGCTGCCTGCCGCTGATCATCCAGATGGTGGTCTTCTTCGGCCTCTTCGGAGCCCTCCAGATCCTGCGCGGCACGCCTGACACGCCCGGCCCCATGGCCGGCGAGCCCTTCTTCTGGATTCCCAGCCTGGCGTCCTGTGAGCCCAACCCCTTCTGTGCGGACCACAAGGTGTTGACCATCCCCGTCCTGGCGGTCATCCTCTTCGTGACCCAATTGGCTTTTCAGAAGATGATGACGCCGCCCGTCCAGTCCGACGATCCGCAGGCCCAGGCCATGGCGACCACGATGAAGCTCCTTCCGATCCTCTTCGCCTGGTTCTCGCTGACCTTCGCCGCAGGTTTCTCCATCTACTACATCGTCTTCAATATCCTCAGCCTCGTGCAGCAGAAGTGGTTGACGCCCATGAGCCCGGCGCCGGCCGCGGGCGGTGCTGCCGCCACGGGCGCTGGGACAGCCGAAGCCGGCCAGCCCTCGGGCCGTGGCCGGCGTGCCAGACAGGAGCAAAGCGATGAGCGACGCCGCCGACCGACGCGAGATTGAGGTGCAGGCTCCCTCGGTGGAAGAGGCCGTCGTCCGCGGCCTGGTCCGCCTGGGCGGGCTCAAGCGCGAGGAGGTGCAGATCGAGGTCCTGCGGGAGGGCAAGGCCGGGCTCCTGGGCCTGGGCGCCGAGGAAGCCCTGGTGCGTTTGAGCACCCTGCTGCCCGGCGAGGCGCGCACGCAAGCCCCCGAGGCTCCCAAGCGCCGCAGCCGTAAGGCCGATGCCGCGCCGGCCGAGGGCGGGGGCCTACCCGTGGCTCCTGCGGCCACCGACGAGCTGGGTCTGGCCGTGCTGCCGGCCGCGGAGGTGGTCGAAGCCGCCCAGCGCGTGGTCGGGCGCATCCTGGCGGACATGGGCTATGACGAGGCCCTGGTGATCGAGGCCAAGCCCTCGCTGCTGCCGGTACCCATCGACGGCGAGGAGTCCCTGGTCCTGAGCATCCATGGCCCCTTCGTCGAGCGGCTGACAGCCCGTGGCGGAAGGGGCCTGGCCGCCCTGCAGTTCGTGGCTCGCCTCCTGGTCAGCCGTGAGCTGGGTCGTTGGATCAACCTGCTCCTCGACATCGACGGCGACCGGGCCCGCCGGATCAAGGAGATCTACCTCATGGCCGAGCATAGCGCCCGCATGGTCGAGCGCGAGGGCCACCCGGTGAGCCTCCCGCCCATGACTCCCTACGAGCGACGGGTGGTCCACCTGGCCCTCAAGCCTTTCGAGGACCTGACCACCCAGAGCATCGGCTACGGCTATGGTCGCAAGGTGACCGTCCGCCGCAAGGACCAACTGCTGCCCACCCTGCCGATGCCTACCTGAGCCTCGCCTGGACCCGAACGGCGCTCGCTGACGGGACCTCGTAGACCGGCCCGACCGCCAGGCTGTTCACTGGGCGGTCGGGCCGTCTTTTCTCGCGAACGCCGTTCACGCAGGCCGCGGGCTTGCAGCAGACACATCCGGCGAACCGCCAACACAGCACCCTGAGGGGGTGTTCGTCCAGGCAGGCGGTCGTCTCCCCGGGCTCAAGCTCGGTCGAGCAAGTCCTGCCGGAATTGGTAGACCCCGTTCACGATGGGCCAGCGTCGGCCGCAGGTCGGACATGGCAGGACATCACCCTGCTCGTTCAGGCCCTCGTGGCCACAGGCCGGGCAGCGCCAGACCCATCGGCTCAGGCCCCCCCCCTCCAGGCGCAGGGCCCGCAGGAACTGGCTGGGGCCCAAGGTCAGGCCCGCCAAGGGGCCGGCCAGGAGGTCATCCAGCGCCGCCAGGCGCTCCGCCGGCAGGCGTGACTTGAGCGCCGGGTGGCGGAAGAGCGACACCGTGCGCTGAACGATCGGCGCCAACCCCACGTCGTTCAGAGCAGCAAGGACCCGCGCAGGATGGTGGTTCCAGTTGAGGGGGACGAACTCGTGGGAGCTCGGATCCAGCGGGTTGGCTTCCTGGCGGCCCAAGCCATAGCGCAGGAGCGACTTGAGGTTGCGCTTGTTGGCGTACTCCAGGACGTAGGATCCGCCCGCCCGCAGGACGCGAGCCACCTCGGCCACCGCCGACTCCACCGCTTCCACATGGTGCAGCACCCGCACCTGCACCACCGTGTCCAGGGCCGCCGCCGCGAAGGGCAGGTGGTAGAGATCGGCACAGACGAAGCGCAGCCCCGGACGGGCACCCGCGAGGCGCGCCCGGGCGTCGGCGATCATCGAGGGCGCGAAGTCCAAGAGGTAGACCTCATCGAAGTGACGGTACTCCTCCAGCAGGCGCCCGAAGCCGGCGCCGATCTCCACCAACCGTCGACCCTGCGCGGGCAGCAGCCGCCGCAGGGCCAGGCGCTCGGCCTGATCCTCGTAGCCGCGGTCGGCGTTCTCCCAGAAGCGCTGCCGGTAGTCGCTCCCCTCGTAGTCGCAGATGCGGGGCTGATCGCTGAGTTTCACGTGAAACCTCCTTGGGGATCACCGGTACCGAAGGGTGGCCGGTCGAACCGCTGCCGAGAGAGCCTTCCGCCGGTCAGAACGAGGTTTCACGTGAAACCTCGTTCTGTCGCGTTGGCCTAGCCTGGCGTGCCGCCCAACCGTCGGTACAGCGCGGCGAGCTCCTCTTCGGAATAGAAGTGCAGGAGCACCTGGCCTGCCTGGCCCTGGCGCCGGATCTCGACGCGGGTGCCCAGCACCGCCTCCAGGCGATCGATCGCCGCCGACGTGTCCGGATCGAGCACCGGCCTGCCTCGCGTCGGACGCGCCGGACCGCTGCCGTCCAGGAGGGCCTGTCGATCGCGCACCGCCGCCTCCAGACGCCGGACCGTCCAGCCCTCGGCGATCGCCCGCCGGGCCATCGCCTGCTGCTCGTCGCCGTCACGCAGGCCTAGGAGGGCCCTGGCGTGCCCCTCGCTGAGATGGCCGGCCGAGACCAAGTCGCGCAGGGCTTCTGGCAGGTTGAGGAGGCGGAGGGTGTTGGTGATGCTGACCCGGGACTTGCCCACCAGGTCTGCCACCTCCGCCTGGCTGAGACCGAACTCGTGGACCAGGCGCTGGTAGCTGGCGGCTGCTTCCACCGGATCCAGGTTCTCACGCTGGACATTCTCGATGATCGCCAAGGCCAGCATCTCCTGCCGGCTGGCCTCCCTGAGCACCACCGGCACCCGGTCGAGCCCCGCCAGGCGCGAGGCCTGCCAGCGTCGCTCGCCGGCGATCAGGGTGTAGCCCTCCGGACCCTCCTGGACCAGGAGGGGCTGGATCAGCCCATGCTGGCGGATGGAGGCAGCCAGTTCCTCCAAGGCATCGGCCGCGAAACGCTGGCGCGGCTGGTAGGGGTTGGGTCGGATGGCATCGATGCCCACCCAGCGCACGCCGCCCTTCGCGGCGGATTCGTCGGCAGGGGGCGGCCGATCCGCGCCGGGCTCCCTGGTGCCGTCGGTGGTCCCCTCCGGCACCGGAACCGCCGTGCTCTTCAGGAGGGCATCCAGCCCGCGGCCCAGGCCGCGGCGCTTGGGCTGAGTCATCGGGATCTCCTCGCAGGGATTGGGTTCGCGTCGGACTGCATGGTTGCCGTGGCCGCCCTGACGGCCGTGATCGCTGCGCCCCCCGGCCGCCCGCTCCTCGCCGCGGCGCCGCTCACGAAGGGCGCTCGAAGCGGCTCAGGAACTCGGCCGCCAGGGCGCGATAGGCGATGGCCCCCGCCGACTGCGGTGCGTACTGATGCACCGTCTCGCCGTAGCTGGGGGCCTCGCCCAGGCGGATGTTGCGTGGGATCACCGTGTCGAAGCGCTGCTGCGGGAAGTGGCGGCCTACCTCGGCCACCACCTCGCCGGAGAGACGGGTGCGGGGATCGAACATCGTCATGATCAGGCCGCTGACCGCCAACTGGGGGTTCAGGCGGCGCTGGACCAGCTCAAGGGTGCGCATCAACATGCCCAGGCCTTCAAGGCTCAGGTACTCGCACTGGACCGGCACCAGGACGCCCCCTGCCGCCACCAGGGCATTGACCGAGATCAGGCCCAGACTCGGCGGGCAGTCCATCAGGATGTAGTCAAAGCGGTCCAGCACGGGCTCCAGGGCCTGGCGCAGGCGGGTTTCGCGGCCCCAGAGGTTGACCAGTTCCACCTCGGCACCGGATAGGGCCGCGGCAGAGGGCAGCAGGCTGAGTCCATCGATGCCCGTCGCCAGGATCACCTCCTCCGCCTTGACCTCGTCGCCGCCCACCAGGAGGTCGTAGAGCGACAGCTCGGGGTTCTCCGCCTGGCCTACTGAGCGGGTGGCGTTGGCCTGGGGATCGCAGTCGATGAGCAGGACACGGCGGCCGGCATCGGCCAGGGCGGCACTGAGGTTCACCGCCGTGGTCGTCTTGCCGACGCCGCCCTTCTGGTTTACGACCGCGAACACCTGGGCCATACTGGACTCCTGAGCGGGGTTGACCGGGCCTGGGCAGGCCAGACCGGCGGCCAGCAAACGCGGCGGAGAATAGCGGTCCGCGACGACCGGCGCCAAGTGTCGACCAGGACCAGCGGTACGCCGCCCTTGCGCGACGAGGACCGATACCCTATACTGCAGCCGGCCTCCATGGGAAATGAAATCGGGTCGGACCACTACCCGTTGGGGGTCCCGCCGGGTTCGGACCACTGGATGTAGCCAGGTCTCCGAGCGCATTCTCCGTCCTGCAGGACCTCGCGCAGCCCCCAGCCTGTGCCATCGAGAGCGAACATGAACCTGACCTGTCTCCAAGAAGACCTGGCCCACGGCCTGGCCATCGTCAATCGGGCAGTGCCCGGCCGCAGCACCCTGCCCATCCTCTCCAACATCCTCATCGAGGCCACGGAGGGGCGGGTGCAGCTCGCCGCCACCAACCTCGAGATCGGGATCCGGGCCTGGTTCGAGGCCGACGTTGAGCAGCCGGGGGCCATCACCGTGCCGGCCCGGCTGCTCAGTGACTTCGTCCATTCCCTGCCCACGCCGCAGGTCAGCCTCAGCCTGGACGAGAAGAGCCGCAGCCTGAACATCCGCTCGGACCGCTACCGGGCCGACATCAAGGGTATCGATGCGGTGGACTTCCCCATCCTGCCCACCGTGGCCGACGGCACCGTCTTCATGCTAGAGGCAGCGGCGCTCAAGGAGATGATTGCCCAGGTGACCATCGCCGCGGCGACCGACGAGGCCCGCCCCATCCTGACCGGGGTCCAGACCACCATCGATCCCGATGCCGGCCGCATCACCCTTGCCGCGGCCGACGGCTTCCGTCTCTCCATCCGCGAGGCACAGTTCAACGAACCCTTGGACGGGCGCATCACGGTGGTCATCCCCGCGCGGGCCCTGCTGGAGTTGGGGCGGGTCATCGGCGACCAGGGCGAGGCGGTGCAGGTCTGCCTGACCGCCAACCGCAACCAGATCCTGTTCCGCCTGCGCCAGGTGGACATCGTCTCGCAGCTGCTGGACGGGGACTTCCCGGACGTGACCAAGATCGTCCCCACGGGCTACGGCACCCGGGCCATCGTCAATACCAAGGCCCTGCACGGCGCCGTGCGCATCGCCAGCTTCTTCGCCCGTGATTCGGCCAACATCGTGCGCCTGAGCTTCGCGCCCGGTGACGACGCCCAGCCCGGCCAGGTGGTGGTCTCGGCCCAGTCGGCCGAGGTGGGCGGCAACCAGACCGAACTCGAGGCCTCGGTGGAGGGCCAGCCGCTGGAGATCGCCTTCAACGCCAAGTACCTCCTGGACATCCTGGGGGTCCTGCGCAGCGACCAGGTGGTCTACGACGTCAGCACGCCGTCCAGCCCCGGCGTCATCCGCCCGGTGGACGACTCCGAGTTCACCCATGTGATCATGCCCATGCATATCGCCCGCTGAGGCAGGGGCAGCGGGCGCCGTTCGTCTGGGTCCTCTGGGTCTCCGGCGCCTCCCCGCACCCACGCCGGCGCTTCGGGGCAGCGGGTGGCCGGTCCGAGGGCGCCGGGGCCCCTATAATCGCCCCGTGCGACTACGCCACCTGGCCCTCAGCCAATTTCGCTGCTACCGGCAGCTGGACCTGGACCTTCCGGCAGGGCCGGTGGTTCTGGTGGGCCGCAACGCCCAGGGCAAGACCAGCCTCTTGGAGGCCGTCTACACCCTGGCCACCAGCAAGGCGCCGCAGGCCGTGCCCGACCGCCAGCTCATCCGCTGGCAGGCCGGCCAGGAAGATGTCTGGCCCTTCAGCCGCGTGCAGGGCCTGGTCGAGCGCCGAGACGGCGACCTCTCGATCGAGGTCCTTGCCGCCTGGCAGGCCGCCGAGACCGCCGGGGAGGCGCCCCGCCTGGTCAAGCGCATCCGGGTCAACGAGGTGGCGCGGCGGGCGATGGACCTCCTCGGCCAGTTCAACGTGGTGCTCTTCAGCCCCGAGGACCTGGCCATCGTCGCCGGGGCACCGGCCGAGCGGCGCCGTTACCTGGACGGGCTGCTCTGCCAGGTCGACCCGGCCTACTGCCGGGCCCTGGCGCGCTACAACCAGGTGCTCAGCCAGCGCAACCACCTCCTCAAGCTGATCCGCGAGCGCCGGGCCGCCAGCGCCGAACTGCCCTTCTGGGACGAGCGGCTGCTGCAGGACGGAGCCCTGATCCTGGAGGCCCGCCTGCGGGCCGTGGCCGGCCTGGAGCGCCTGGCCGCCGGCCTGCACGCGCGGGTGGCCGGGGACGGTCCTCCGCTCTGCCTGGCCTACCGGTTGAGCTGGCAGGTAGACGAGGAGGAGGCCGAGCCCGGTGCAGAGGCCCTGTCCGGTCCGGCCGGATCGCCGGGAGACGGGGGGCCCGCGGTGGCCGGCGCGCCCGCCGAGGCCCTCCAGGCGGCCTTCGCCGCCGCCCTCGAGCAGAGCCTCCCGGCGCAGCTGGCCCGTGGACTCACCCTGGTGGGGCCCCATCGTGACGACCTGGCCTTCCGGGTGGGGGAGGTGGACATGCGCAGCTACGGCTCGCGGGGCCAGCAGCGCTCGGTGGCCCTGGCCCTGCGCCTGGCGGAGGCCCGGCTGATGACCGAACGGCGGGGAGAGGACCCGGTGGTCTTGCTGGACGACGTGCTGTCGGAACTGGATCCGGGCCGGCGCGAGCGGCTGCTGGGCCTCTTGGACGGGGTGGAACAGAGCCTCCTGACGACGGCGGACCTGGCCGTGCTTCCCCCGGCCTGGCTCGAGCGGGCGACGGTCCTGGAGGTGTCGGCGGGCAGGGTGGCCCCCTGCGCTGCCCTGGCGCCCTGATAGAATCAGGCCATGACTTCGGCCCCCCGCAAGGCCCCTGCGACGGCGAGCGCGGCCGCCAGCGCCGCGGCCGGCCTCCGCGCTCCCGTGCCGCCCTGCCCCGCCCTGGGGGGTGCCCGCCTGCTCCTGGCCCACGACTGGCTGAACCAGGACGGCGGCGCCGAGGTGGTCCTGGACCAGCTGATGGCCCTCTTCCCGCAGGCGCCCGTCTACACCAGCCTCTGGGACCGCCAGCGCCTGGGCCGCCTGGCCGGCCGGGACATCCGCCCGGGCTGGATGGACCGCCTGCCGGGCATCCATCGGCACCATCAGCGCTACCTGCCCCTCTACCCCTTGGACTGGGGCAGCCGCCGCCTCCCTCCCGCCGATCTCCTGCTCTCCAACAAGAGCGGCTTCTGTCACGGCGCCCGGGCTCCGGGGGCGGTGCACGTCTGCTACTGCCTGACCCCCACCCGTTATGTCTGGGAGCCTGAGGACTACCTGGAGCACGAGCCGGTCGGTGCCGCCGCCCGCCTCGCCCTCACGCTGCTCCTGCCCGCGCTCAGGCGCTGGGACCGCCGGGCAGCCCAAGGGGTGGACCATTTCCTGGCCATCTCCAGCCTGGTGCAGGAGCGCATCCGCCGCTACTACGGCCGGGAGAGCCGCCTGCTCTATCCCCCCACCGACCTCAGCCGCTTTGCCGGTCCGCCCCCTCCGCTGGGTGAGCATTACCTGGTCCTGGCCCGCCTGGCGCCCTACAAGCGCATTGACCTGGCGGTCCGGGCCTTCACCCAGCTGGGGCGGCCCCTGCTGGTGGTGGGGGATGGCCGGGACCGGGCGCGCCTGGAGGGCTTGGCCGGGCCCACGGTGCGCTTCACCGGCCGTCTGCCCCAGGATGAGGTCGATCGGCTGCTCGGCAGTTGTCGCGCCCTCATCTGGCCGGGGGTGGAAGATTTCGGCCTGGTCCCGGTGGAGGCCATGGCCGCCGGCCGGCCGGTGATCGCCCGCCGTGCCGGGGGGGTCCTGGACACCGTGGTCGCCGGCGAGACGGGCCTCTTCTTTGACGAAGCGGAGCCCGCGGCCCTGGCCGCGGCTGTCCGTGCCGCCGACGCCGTCGACTGGCAGCCGGAGCGGATCCGCGCCCAGGCCGCCCGCTTCGGCGTGGAGCCCTTCCGCCGCGGCCTGCTGGCCTTCCTGGCCGACCTGCCGCGCCCATCGCCCGAGGAGGACCGTCGATGCTGAACGCGCCACCCGATATCGAGCGCCTCGCGTCCGTCCTCGGGCGCCGTTGGCGAAGCATCCTGGCCCTGCCCGCGGCCACCGCGGTCCTCAGCCTGGCCTTCGGGACCGAGCCGGCGACCGTCTACCGCAGCCACCTGGCCTTCGCGGTGGACATTCCCCGCTCGGCCCTGCTCGTGGGCAGCGACGAGGGCACGGCTGCCAAGATCGGCGAGTCCCTGGTGGACGACCTGGCCCGCATCGTGGGGCGGGACCGCTTCGCCGCGGCCGTGGCCGAGCGCCTGCCGGCGGGCCAGGGTCCCGCCCCCGGCGAGATCGCCGCCGAGCTTTCGGCCGAGGACAAGCATCGCATCCTGGAGATCAGCGTGAGCCGCGCCCTGCCGGGAGACGCCGACGCCGCGGCCCAGGCCCGCCTGCAGGCAGAGCTCCTGGACCTCGCGGGGGCCGTTCAGGCCGAGTTGGAGCAGAGCGGCGGCCAGTGGTTCGCCCGCCTGGGCGAGGATGCCGTGGCCCTCAGCCTCATCGATGCCCCGGAGCCCGCCCAGCCCCAGCCCCTCGGCCTGCGCGAGCGCCTGGACCTGCCCCTCCGCCTCCTCCTCGCCCTCCTGGCCGGCCTGGCGTTCGCCGCCCTGCGCGAGGGCCTGGACCGGCGCATCCATGGGCCGGCCGAGCTGGCCGAGGACCCCGACCTGCGGCTGCTCGGCCGCATCCCGCGTCGGCGTTGAAGGCCCGGCCGGCCGGGCAGGCCTTTGGGCGCCTGCGGGCCGCGTGATACAATCGCCGGCCGTGGACCTCAGCGCAGCGGCCGGCCTGCTCCTTCGACGGGGCTGGATTCCGGTCTTCCTGACGGGGCTCGGCCTGGCCGGAGCCCTGGTGGCCGCGCGCCTGCAGACCCCGCTCTACGAAGGGCTGACGCGCATCGGCCTGGTGCTGTCGCGACCCGGCGACTTCGCCCAGACCCAGGCCACCAAGGAACTCCTGGCCTCCAACGTGGAGGATCTGAAGACCCACGACATGGCCGCCGCCACCGAGGCCCGCATCGGGCCGGAGGGTCTGGCGAAGCTGGGGCTGGCGGCCGGCGACCTGCACGCCCTCCTGGACCGCGGCCGCATCGGCGCGTCCTCCGACATCAACGTCTACGAGCTGCAGGTGAAGGTGCGCCACCCCGAGCCGGCGGTGGCCGAGGCGGTGAGCCGCCAATGGGCCGAGACCTACGTGGACCGTCGGCAGAAGGCCAACCTGCAGCTCCAACTGGAGGAGCGGGTGCAGGCCGAGATCCGCGACGACAGCAGCCACAGCCAGGTGGCCCCCCGGCGCAAGCTGCTGGCCGCCTTGGGAATGGCCCTGGGGCTGGGGCTGGGCCTCTGCCTGATGCTGCTGCTGGAATACCTGGCCCAGGCGGTCCTGGCGGGGCGCCGCGACCTGGAGGAGGGGCTGGGCCTGGCGCTGCTGGGCCAGATCCCCCCCACAGCATCCGGCGGGCGGCGGCGCGGCCCCGGTCCCCTGCGCCGGGTCCTCGCCGACCTCCGGCCGAAGTTGGCACCGGCCCTCCGCCAGGCGGCCCTGCCGCTGGCCCTGGCCGTCCTGGGGGCGGCGGCGGCCTATGGCTTCAGCCGCCTGCAGACCCCCATCTACCGCGCGCGAGCGCGGGTGGCCCTGGAGCCGGCCATCGGATCCAACTGGGGCAACGCCATGGCCGTCCGCGAGACCATGCGCGGCTTCAAGGAGGACATCCGCACCTTCCGCATGGCCCGCGCGGTCAACGAGGCCCTGCAACTCGACCTCGCCGAGACCGCCCTCCTCGACGAACGGCGCCTCAACGTGGCCGAGGACACCGGCCTCTTCGAGTTGCGCATCGACGTCTTCCACCCGGATGCCGAGACGGCCCGGGACATCGCCCGCACCTGGGCCGAGGTCTTCATCGAACGGCATCGGGTGGCCGACCTGGTCCGCGACCAGCGCGACCGCACGGTGGTGCGCCTGCGCGACGGGAGCATCCCCAGTTCGCTCTGGTCGCCCCAGCCCCTGACGAATGCCCTGGCGGGGCTGGCGATGGGCCTGCTCGCGGGTATCGTCGCCCTCTGGCTGCGCCATGGCCTGCGCCGCGGGCTGGTGCAGGGGGCGGATGACCTCGGCCGCCGCTTGGGCGTGCCGATCCTCGGCAGCATTCCCCCCCTGGGAGGAAGGGAAGCATGACCGATCTCCCCACCCTGACCGAGCCCCGCTCCGTGGTGGCCGAGGCCTATCGCAGCCTGCGGGCCAACCTGGCCTTCGCCCGTCCGGGTGAAGCCCTGCGCAGCCTCCTGGTCTGCGCCCCGGCCCCCGACGCCGACAGCGCTTCCGTGGCGGCCAACCTGGCCGTGGTCGCGGCCCAGGCCGAGCGGCGGGTCATCCTGCTGGACGCCGACCTGCGCCGCCCCTCGCAGCACCGGCGCTTCGGTCTTGACAACGCTCAGGGCCTCACGACGGCCCTGGTGGCCGACGCGGGCGCCGAGCCGCCGCTGCAGGACGGGGCGGTCCCGGGCCTCCTGGTCCTGCCCAGCGGTCCCTTGCCCCCCAACCCCGCCGAGCTCCTGGCCTCGCGCCGCATGCAGGCCCTTCTGGCGGACCTCGTCACGCGGGCCGACCTCCTGATCATCGCCGCGCCGCCCCTGGTGGCCGTCAGCGACGCCGCGCTCCTGGCCCCCCTGGTCGACGGCGTCCTGCTGGTCCTGGCCGCCGGCCGCAGCCGCAAGGATCACGCGGCGGAGGCCAAGGAAGCCCTGGCCAAGGCGGGGGCCACCCTCCTCGGGGCTGTCCTGACCGAGGTGGAGCCGGAGCAGGGGGCCTACGGCGCCTACGGCTGAGCCGGGGCGGCCGCCCGATCACCCACGACCGCCGGCCAGACGCCACACGCGGCACATCGCAACCTCCAGGAAGGCAGACACATGAAGGGCCTGATCCTCTCCGGCGGCAAGGGCACCCGCCTGTACCCGCTGACCTATACCCGAGCCAAGCAGCTCATTCCCGTGGCCAACAAGCCGGTCCTGGTCCGGGTGATCGAGGCCATCCGCGATGCCGGGATCACCGACATCGGCATCGTCACCGGCGACACGGGGCCGGAGATCCGCGAGGCCATCGGCAGCGGCGAGCGCTGGGGGGTGAACGTCACCTACATCCCCCAGGATGCGCCGATGGGCCTGGCCCATGCGGTGAAGATCAGCCGCGACTTCCTCGGCGAGGACCGCTTCGTCATGTTCCTGGGCGACAACGTCATCCAGGGCGGGATCAACGAGCTGATCCGCCAGTTCGGCACCAGCGCCTGGAACTCCCAGATCGTGCTGACCGAGGTGGAGGAGCCGCAGCATTACGGGGTGGCCGAGCTGGGCGCCGACGGGCAGATCCTGCGCCTGGTCGAGAAGCCGCGCGAGCCGCAGTCCAACCTGGCCCTGGTGGGGATCTACATGTTCGACCACCACATCCACCAGGCCTGCGATGCCATCAAGCCCAGCTGGCGGGGCGAACTCGAGATCACCGACGCCATCCAGTGGCTGGTGGAGAACGACTTCGCCGTCCACCCCTACGTGCACACGGGCTGGTGGATCGACACCGGCAAGCCCATCGACATGCTGGACGCCAACGACCACGTGCTGGAAGAGCTCGAGCACCGCGTGGAGGGCTTCATCGACCGCCAGAGCCGGGTGGACAAGCGGGTGACCGTCGAGTCCGGCGCCGAGGTCATCAACAGCGTGGTCCGCGGTCCGGCCATCATCGGCCGGGGCACGCGGGTGGTCAACAGCTACATCGGCCCCTTCACCTCCATCTACCACGACGTGGTGGTGGAGGGCAGCGAGATCGAGCATTCCATCGTCCTGGAGCATTCCCAGATCCTGGACATTCCAAACCGCATCGCCGACAGCCTGATCGGCCGCAACGTCAAGCTGACCCGCTCGCCCATCAAGCCCTCGGCGCACAAGCTGACCCTGGGCGACTACAGCGACGTGGGCCTGCTCTGAGCCCCGTCCAACCAGCCCCCCATCCGAGGGTTTCAAGGAGGAAGTCTTGGGACGCACCCTGCTGGTCACCGGCGGCGCCGGCTTCATCGGCGCCAACTACGTCCACCATGTGCTGGCCGCCTATCCAGAGGACCGGGTGGTGGTCTTCGACAAGCTGACCTACGCCGGCAACCTGGACAACCTGCGCGGCCTGGATGCCGATCCGCGCTACCGCTTCATCCGCGGCGACATCTGCGACCGCGCCGCGGTGGAGGCGGCCATCGACGGGGCGGGCGTGGACTGCATCGTCAACTTCGCCGCCGAGACCCACGTGGACCGCTCCATCGACGAGCCCGGCGCCTTCATCCAGACCGATGTGGTGGGCACCTACACCCTGCTGGAGGCGGCGCGGCAGCGGGGCCTGCGCTACCACCAGGTGTCCACCGACGAGGTCTACGGCCACGTGCACGGGGGCGATTCCCGGGAAGAGGACCCCGTGGTGCCCCGCTCGCCCTACGCGGCCTCCAAGACCGGCGGCGACCTGTTGGTCTACGCCTACCACGTCACCTACGGCCTGCACACCACCATCACGCGGGGTACCAACAACATCGGACCCTACCAGTACCCCGAGAAGGTGGTACCGCTCTTCACCACCAACGCCCTGGAGGACCAGCCCCTGCCGGTCTACGGCGACGGCCTGCAGGAGCGGGACTACCAGTGGGTGGGCGACCACTGCGAGGCCATCGACCTGGTCCTCAGGCGCGGCCTGCCCGGCGAGGTCTACAACGTGGGCACCGGCACCTCCATCACCAACCTGGCGATGGTGCAGATCCTCCTCGACAGCCTGGGCAAGCCGCGCAGCCTGATCCGCCACGTAGCAGACCGCCCGGGGCACGACCGGCGCTACAGCATCGACAACGCCAAGGTGCGGGCCCTGGGCTGGGAGCCGAAGCACAGCCCTGAGGAGGCCATCCGCCAGACGGTGCGCTGGTACCTGGACAACCGCTGGTGGTGGGAGCCGATCAAGAGCGGGGCCTTCAAGGCGTACTACGAGAAGCAGTACGGCCGCCGCCTGGCGGAGGCCGGAGAGGGCTGAAAGCAGGGCGCGGCGGGTCGATGGACCAGGATTCAGCCCCTGATACGTCCAAATCTGGTCCCACCTTCGCCTCGTCTCGGACCGCGGGAGACCGCTCGGCGGTCATTCCTGGCGGTTCGCAGCCCGGCGGGTCATCCTACCGGTAGCGGGGCGATGCCCGACGGGACCCAAGATGGCCGGTGGCCTGCCCCTTTCGCGCCGGAGCGGCGCCAGAGCGGCGTGTCGGCCGGCCGGACCCGTCCGGAGCGGCAGGGGCCCGGCTGCTCAGACCTTCCGGCCTTGCATGACCGGACAGCCTTTCTATAATGGCCCGCTGCGGCACAGGGCCCGTGCGGGTCTTGCCCTGCCGCAACGTCGAGAGGGAGAGGAACGACAATGGCGGTCAACACGGAAGCCGTCGCCGTCGGCGGCAGCGACATCACCAGGCGGGAGTTCCTGAACTACGCCTGGCTGGCCTCGATCGGGGTGCTCACGGCGGAGCTGGCGGTGGTCAGCTACCTCTTCACCTATCCCCGGCTGGGGCCGGGCGAGTTCGGCGGGCCGGTGCCCATCGGCTCCTGGGAAGCCCTGCCGGGCCTCAAGGCCGATCCCCTGGGCTTCAACCGCTCCAAGTTCTGGTGGATCGTGGACGACGAAGACGGCAAGGGCAAGCCGGTGGCCCGGGCCATCTACAAGATCTGCACCCACCTGGGCTGCATCTACGGCTGGAAGCAGGACCAGAACAAGTTCATCTGCCCCTGCCACGGCTCGCAGTTCTCGCGTATCGGGAACTACCTGGCCGGCCCGGCGCCGCGCAACCTGGACCGCTTCCTGATCCGGGCGGTGGATGCCACGGGCAACGAGCTGGCGCGTACGGATGACGAGGGCCTGCTGGACCTCAGCAACCCGGCCCTCAAGGGAGCCAGCCTCATCGTCGAGACGGGCACCCGCATCCAGGGCAAGCCCAAGGGCGGCTGATCCCCGACCCCCCTCCCCCCCGACACAGGTCCGACCGGAAGACAGGCGGCCGAGGAGCATCCCATGCTAGGCAGCGATTTCCTGCGCGAGAAGCGCGAGGGCATCAACAACGAGATCCAGCGCCTTAAGGCCTTTGACTGGCGCGGCTACTTCGCCACCGTCATGGACGGGGTGGTGCGGGGCATCATGGCCGGGCTGTCGGCGAAGGAGCTCAGGGCCATCCTGCGCGGCGACCCGCCCACCGAGCGCCCCAACCCGCGCTACAAGGCCCAGGTGACCAGCTTCACCCTGCACCTCAGGCCCAAGTTCTACCAGCGGGCCTCCACCTGGTTCACCCATACCTGGCGCCTGGGCTGGTTCTCGGTCTTCTTCTTCGTGGTCGAGACCCTCACCGGCATCATCCTGATGGTCTTCTACGCGCCCACGCCCGAGCGGGCCTACGGCGACATGCTGGCCATCCTCAGCAACGTGCCCTTCGGCCAGTTCATGCGCGACCTGCACCGCCTGGGGGCCGAGGGCATGGTGGCCGTGGTGATCCTGCACATGGTGCGGGTCTACTTCACGGCCTCCTACAAGGGCGAGCGCTCCTTCACCTGGTTCACCGGGGTGGTCCTGCTCCTCTTCACCCTCGTCCTCTCGTTCAGCGGCTACCTGCTGCCCTGGGACCAGCTGGCCTACTGGGCCGTGACCATCGGCACCTCGATGGCCGAGGCGGCCCCACCGCCGGCCTTCGGCAACGCGGTCAACCTCCTGCTCCGCGGCGGCGTGGACATCTGGGCCGGCGGTCTCTTGCGCTTCTACCTCTTGCACGTCTTCCTCCTGCCGCTCCTGGCCATCATCGTCATCAGCATCCACTACTACAAGGTGGCCCGGTCGCATTCCATCTCCCTGCCGGCCACGGTGGAGGAGGGCGAGATGACGCCCGAGGCCAAGCGGCATGCCGAGGAGCGCATCGACCTGATTCCCGACCTGGTCATCCATGAGCTGATGCTGGCCTCCTTGGCCTCCTTCCTCATGGTGCTGGCTGTGGCCACCTTCTTCCATGCCCCGTTGGAGGCCCACGCTGACCCGCAGGTGACGCCGCTGCACACCGAGGCGCCCTGGTACTTCCTCTGGCTGCAGGGCATGCTCAAGCTGGGCGACAAGACCCTGATGGGCGTCGTGCTGCCGGGTGTGATCTTCGGCGTGCTCTTCGTGGTGCCCTGGCTGGACCGCAACCCGCACCGTCTGGCGCGCAAGCGGCCGGGGGCCATCATCATCGGCATCGTCTCGGTGATCGTGATGATCATCCTCACCTACATGGGCACCCCGGGCTTCGGCATCGAGACGCCGCCGGCCCAGAACATCCTCTCGCACCTGGTGCCGGCCACCCATCCGGGGCCGGTCAAGGAACTGCCCTGGGAGGAGGTGGAGGCCGGCCCTCTGAACGAGGAGAAGGGCGTCCACGGCAAGCGGACCTACTTCGTCTCCTACCCGGAGGCCTGGGAGAAGGACGCCAGCTACCAGAACCGCGAGGAGTTCGTCTTCATCAAGCCCGAGGGGATGGTGACCGAGGGCTTGCCGGAGGACAGCGAGTTCCTGGAGATCCTGCGCCACTTCAAGGCCGAGGTGGAGAACAGCCCCAAGCTGATGCCTCCCGTGGACGGCATTGAGCCCTTGGCCAAGGTCACCGTGGAGGAGGCCCAGCCCGGCCTCAAGTGGGTGCACTTCAAGATCACCTGGGACGAGCTGGCCATGGACGATGCCACCGGCAAACCCAAGACGGTCGACGGCAAGGAAGGCAGCCCCTTCCTGCTGAAGCGCGAGACCAAGGCCGAACCGGCACCCGACGTGCAGGAGGCGAAGATCGGCCTGCACCAGGACTCCTTCTACCACCGCTGAGGCCCAGCCGTCGCCCCTAGCGGCGCGAGGAGAGCAAGACCATGATGACCCGAGCAGAAATCACCATCGGCCTCCTGTCCCTTCTGGGCGTGATCGCCATCACCGCCTGGATCGGCCTGGATGAGGGCGTGATGCCCGGCGACAACGGCCGCCTGGCCAAGGCCTCCGTGGGCTTCAACATGCGCAGCGTGGAGTCCGGGGCCCAGATGTTCGACCAGTACTGCGCCTCCTGCCACGGCCCCAACGCGGCCGGTGCCAACTGCCCGCCGCTGGACGAGCACTCCGGCATCCACGGCGGCGACCTGGGCGAGGGCGTGGCCTGGCGCCTGGAGGAGATGCACTGGGACCGCGCCGACGCCTACGGCTTCGTGTACTCCACCATCTCGGCCGGCCGCATGGTCTCCAGCCGTCCGGACAGGTACCAGGGCACGGATCCCAAGGCCATGGCCATGCCGGCCTGGAGCCAGCAGTACGGCGGCCCCCTTCGTCCGGACCAGATCAAGGACCTGGCCAACTACGTGGTGAACTTCCGCAGCTACCTCCCCTCGGCCAAGGAGGAAGGCGCTTACGCCAAGGGCTGCGAGGCGGTGATGGACAGCATGGCCCCCTCGGTGGCGACCTACAGCAGCAAGTGCTACGAGAAGCTCTGCGTGGTGGCCTACGAGGCCAAGGGCCGCACGCCACCGAAGGCGCCCGAACTCGAGGGGCCCAAGGACGACCCGGCCAACGTGGCCATCATGAACCGCTACTGGGAGAGCTTCTGGGCCGGCTGCAAGGCGGTCGGCGGCCAGACGCCGCCCGAGCAGGCCACCCCCACCAGCGCCGCGCCGGCGGAGGGCACGCCCGCGACCGACGGGACCCCGGCGGCCGATGGCGCGGCCGCTGCCGACGGCACGCCGGCGGCCAAGGGCAGCCCCGCTGCCGGAGGAACCTCCGCGGCGACCGGATCGACCACGACCGGGGCAGCGACCACCGGCACCGCCGCGACCGGCTCGGCCGGCGCCGGGGCTGCCGCCAGGCCCGCCGGCACCTCCGCACCCGCCCAGGCGACGGCCACCAAGAAGCCGTAAGGCGAGGTCATCGGCGAGGGTCCGGACGGGCGGACCGACAGCGACAGACGACAAGAGCGAACCAAGGGCGGGCTGCGAGGCCCGCCCTTTCGCTATCCCAATCCCAGCCGCTCCCAGACCTTGCCCATCAGCCGCGACCGGGGCAGAGCCTCCACCTCGGTCCGCGCGGCCCAGCGCCAGGCTTCGTAGGCATCCGGCCAGAAGCTGGGATCCAAGGCGTCGACGGGATCGCCCTCCCTCCCCTCCCCCCGGCCCGCGTCCTTCGCCGATCGCGCGCCCTCTGCGCCCTCGACGAGACCCGCGGCGTTCGTCGCCGCGGCGCGGCCGAGGAGCAGGTGGAGTTCCAGCCGCAGGTGGGTGAAGACGTGGCGGATCGGCGGACCCTCCGGCGCCACGAGGCACTGCAGGCCGCGTGGCCGGGGCGGATCGGCGGGGTCGCCGGCCGGCGGCGGCGGATCGGCGGCGGGCAGGGTCAGCCAGGGCAGCTCCCAGAGACCCCCGAGCAGCCCCCCCGCCCGGCGCCGCCCGAGCAGCCAGCGTCCCGCCTCGTCCTGGATGGCGTAGACGAAGCCGCCGGCCTCGCGGGGAGCGGACCGTGCCGCCGGCGCCGGGAAATCCGCCACCCGGCCCAGGGCGAGGGCCCGGCAATGGGCGCGGACCGGGCAGCCGGAGCAGGCCGGGGCCAGGGGGCGGCAGCAGAGGGCGCCCAGGTCCATCAGGGCCTGGTTGAGATCGCCGGGCCGGTCGAAGGGGTTGCCGGCGAACAGGCTCTCCGCCAGTTCCCGCAGGCTGCGCGCCCCCGCCCCCCGGCCCAGGTCCCCCTCGACCGCGCCGATGCGCCCCAGCACCCGCCGCAGGTTGCCGTCGATGGCCGGCCGCGCCTGGCCGAAGGCGATGGAGAGGATGGCCGCGGCCGTGTAGTCGCCCACGCCCGGCAGGGCCCGCAGGGCTTCCGGGTGATCGGGGACGCCGCGGCCTTCCGACTGCAGCCGGCGGGCCGCCTCCCAGAGGCGCCGCGCCCGGCCGTAGTAGCCCAGGCCCTGCCAGAGCTCCAGCACCCGGTCCAGCGGGGCGGCCGCCAGGTCCTCCAGCCGGGGCAAGGCGGCCATCCAGCGCCGGAAGTAGGGCGCCACGGTGGCCGCCTGGGTCTGCTGCAGCATGATCTCGGAGACCCAGACGGCGTAGGGATCCGGCCGGAGGCCTGTCGGCGGGCGCCAGGGCAGGTCGCGGCCCCTGCGGTCGTACCAGGCGAGCAGGTCCCGGCGCAGGCCGGCCAGGTCCAGCCGATGCGGCGCGGGAGGCGGCTGCTCCCCCGCCTTCCGATCGGTCAAGGATGAGCGCCCGCCGGACCCGCCCCCCCGCTGAGCAGCGGCAGGCTCAGGCGGGCGGCCGTCGGGCCGGAAGCCGTCGCGGTCGGCAGATGCCCCGAGCCCGGTGTCTCGTGGGCCAGCGGCGTGCCACGGGGTGTGGGCGTGACCGTCGGTGTCGGCAGGGGACCGCCCAGGCGCAGGCGGTAGACGCCCCCCGCGCGGGCGGCCAGCCACAGGGTTCCTTCCGCATCCACCGCCAGATCCACCACCGGGAACGGAAGGGGGAAGCTGGCGCCCAGCGCCGGTGGATCGGTGCTCAGGTCGTAGGCCAGGAGGCTGCCCGAGAGGTCGGCGACGAAGGCCAGCCTGCCGTCCGTGCTCAGGGCTACCCGCTGGGCATCGCCCGGGGTGCTCACCGAGCGCCAGAGGGACCAGGCACCGGTCCCGTCCGGGCGGAGCAGGCTGAGCCCCGCCATCCCGTCGGCCACCGCCACCAGGCCCCCCGGTCCGGCGGCCACGTCACTGGCGAATCCGGGCGAGGCGCTGCGTGCCAACAGGCGCGGCTCGCCGTCATCCTCCAAGGCGAAGAACGAGACCCCGCCGCCGTGCGCCACCCACAGGCGGGGCGGGTCTGCCGTGATCGCCAGGTCCTCCGGGTAGTCGGCGCCCAGGTCCAAGATGCCGAGGTCCTCGAGGCGCGGGCCCTCTGCCCCGGCGGTCAGGGCGCGGACGCGGTGCAGGCCGCTCAGCGGGTCCGCGACGTAGGCCGTGTCGCCCGCGGGGGCCAGGGCCAGCCGGCGCGGGGCCGGCAGGGTCTCCAGGACGGCCGCGTCCCGCAGCGGCGATCCGCCGGTCGCCGGCTGGCGGTACCAGCGCAGGCCGCCGCTGCCGTCGGCCAGGAAGTAGTCGGCAGGGTCCAGGGCGGCGGGGTCGGCGTCGGACGCGGGACCCTGAGCCGGGTGGCCGGCGCCGGAGAGGGCCTGGCCGGGGCTGTCCTGGGCCAGGCCCAGGTAGGGGGCGGGCGATGTCGACCCCGCCGGATCCAGAACGGGGCCGTCCTCGCCCAGCTGCCAGAGCCCCGCCGCTCCCGCGGCCGCCAGGCGCCAGCCGGCGTCGATGCCCTCGGCCCAGGGGGCGGCCAGGAAGGAGGCGCCCTCCCGCCAGTCCGCGTCGTCGGCGGTGCCGCCGGGTGCCAGGAAGCTGCGCAGCCCCAGGCTGCCCGCCGCCAGGACCAGGCGCCGTTCCGTCTGGGCCAAGGCCAGGGCGTAGCCGTCCTCTGCGCCCAGGCCCTCCTCGGGGACCCCCAGGCGCCAGGACTGGGCCAGGCGGGGCTCGGGCGGCCGGCTCAGGTCGATGCGGTGCAGCCAGAGCGCGCCGTCGAGGAAGCCCTGGGCCAGGGCGAAGGCCGCCTTGCCGCGCAGGGAAAGGGTCTTCAGGTCCTGCTCCGGCAGGGTGAGGGTGGCCAACGGACGGGGATGGTCCGGGTCGCGCCAGTCGATGACCCGGAGCCGCGGCCCGTCCCCGGCCAGGACCAGGCCCTCCTGCTGGGTCACCGCCGTCACGAAGAGCGGCGCCCCGTCGATGGCCGCCAGGCCGCCGCGCAGCATCGGCAGCATCGGGTCCTTCAGGTCCATCGACCTGAGACCGGCCTCCTGCATCGCCAGGTAGATCATCTCGCCGGAGCTGGCCACGTCCCAGACGCCGGCCCCGTCCTCGAAGACGGCGCAGGCCAACGGAAGGGGGCTGGCCGGGTCCGCGAAATCGGCCAAGGTGATGGTGTAGAAGCCGCGGGCCATGTAGACCCGGTGCCGCCCGTCCGCCACCATGTTGAGCACGGTGGGGACGCCGGGGTCGTGCCCCAGCAGCCTCAGCCGGGCGGGATCCGTGACATCCATGGCCCAGACCCCGCCGGTCCGGCCGGCCGCGTAGAGCCGGTCCTCCACCAGGGCCAGGTCCCGGACCGGGCCGGGCAGCACCTCGCTGAGGCCCAGGATGCGAGGGGGTGCCTGACCATCGCCCAGACCGAGCGTCCAGATCCGCGGTCCTTGGCCCAGGAAGGCGGTCCGCCCGTCCGCGCTCAGGGCCAGGGCCTGGGCGGCGCCGCCCCAGTGGCCCGCGACCTGGAAGGCCCGGGCGGCGGGGGCCTCGGGCGGCGGGGGCTCCTGGGCCGGACGGGGCGCGGCCTGGATTCCGGGGCGATCGGCGCCGCCCCGCAGGCCGGCCACGGCGGCGGTCGCCAGGAGCGCGAGCCCCAGCGTCGGTATGAGCCAGGTCGGGACGGGGATCCGGCGCGGACCGTGCGCCAGGCGGGACGTCGGTGTCGGCATGGCGATGCTCCTCAGCCCCGCGGTCGGGGAGGCTCGGCCGTGCCGGCGAGCCAGGCCAGGAAGGTGGCCTCGTCGACGACCCTTATGCCCAGGGCCTGGGCCTTGGCCAGCTTCGAACCCGCCGCCTCGCCGGCCAGGAGGAGGTCGGTCTTGCGGCTCACCGTGTCGACGACCCTGCCTCCCGCCGCCAGGATTCGCTCCCGGGCCTCTTCGCGGCTCAGGCCGGGCAGGGTGCCGGTGATGACGAAGCTCAGGTTGGCCAGGGGCCCCCGGTCCTCGTTCTCCTCGGGGCCTGCCGCCGCCGGCTCCTGCCAGTCCGGATCAGCCAGGCGGACGCCGACGGCCCGGAGGCGCTCGACCAGCTCGCGGTTCTGGGGCCGGGCAAACCAGGCCAGGAGAGAGGCGGCGATCTCCGGCCCCACGCCCTCGACGGCCTGCAGGCTGTCGGCGTCGGCCGCGGCCAGGGCGTCCAGGCTACCGAAGCGCGCCGCCAGGGCCCGGGCCACCGCGTCGCCCACGTGGCGGATGCCCAGGGCCACCAGGAGGCGGCGCAGGGAGCGCGTCCGGGCCGCCGCGATGGCCGCGATGAGGTTCTCGGTCCGCTTCGCGGCGAAGCCCTCGCGTTCGGCCAGGTCCTCGGGGCGCAGGCGGAAGAGATCCGCCACGTCGTGCACCAGGCCGGCCTCCACCAGCTCCGCCGCCAGCTTCTTGCCCAGGCCCTCGATGTCCATGGCCCCGCGGCTGACGAAGTGTTCCACCCGGCGCACCAACTGGCGGGGGCAGGCAGCGTTGACGCAGAAGGTGTCCGCCGCCCCCTCCTCGCGGACCACCGACTCGCCGCAGGCCGGGCAGGCATCGGGCATGCGCCAGGCCTGGGCCTCCGGCGGGCGTAGCTCCGGCAGCACGCGGATCACCTGGGGGATCACCTCGCCGGCGCGCTTGATCAGCACCGAGTCGCCCACCCGGATGTCCCGCTCCCGCACATAGTCCTCGTTGTGCAGGGTGGCCTGGCTGACCGTCACCCCGCCGATGAAGACCGGCTCGAGGGTGGCATGGGGCACCAGGCGCCCGGTCCGCCCCACGGTGACGGCGATGGCCAGGAGCCGGGTGACGGCCTCGCTCTCGGCGGTCTTGAAGGCGATGGCCCAGCGGGGATGGTGGCTGACGGCGCCCAGCTCGGCCTGGAGGTCCAGGCGGTCCACCTTGAGGACCATGCCGTCGGCCAGGTAGTTGAGCGCGCCCCGCGCCGCCAGCCAGTCGCGGGCATAGGCCAGGGCAGGCTCGAGGGCGTCGAAGCGCCGCACGTCGGGGCTGACCGGCAGGCCCAGGTCGCGCAGGGCCTCCAGCATCGCCAGGTGGGTGGTCACGCCCAGGGCCTCGGGCTCCGGCACCCCGTAGGCCCAGAAGCGCAGGGGCCGGGAGGCCGTGACGGCCGGATCCAGCTGCCGCAGGCTGCCGGCGGCCGTGTTGCGGGCGTTGACGTAGCCGGGCAGGCCCGCCGCCGCCTGGCGGGCGTTCAGCTCGGCGAAGGCGTCCAGGGGGAAGTAGACCTCGCCGCGCACCTCGAGCGTCGCGGGTAGCGGAGGCGCCGCGCCGGTTCCGGCGGCGGCGGCGGGGGCGAGGAGCCGCAGGGGAACGGAGGCGATGGTGCGCACGTTGGCCGTGATGTCCTCACCCTCGGAGCCGTCGCCGCGGGTGGCGCCGCGGGTCAAGAGGCCTGCCTCGTAGCGCAGGGCCACCGCCAGGCCGTCGATCTTCGGCTCGACCACGAAGCCCAGGTCGGCCTCGCCGGTCCCCTCGGGCAGGCGGCGCAGCATCCGCTCCAGCCAGGCCCGGACCTCCTCCTCGGTGAAGGCGTTGTCCAGGGAGAGCATCGGCTGGGCATGAAGCACCTTGGCGAAGCCCTCGGCCGCCTGGCCGCCCACGCGCCGGGTGGGCGAGTCGGGGGTCACCAGCTCCGGATGCTCGGCCTCGAGGCGGCGCAGGGCCTCCAGCAGGGCATCGTACTCGGCGTCGCTGATGATCGGCGCGTCCAGCACGTAGTAGGCGTGGCTGTGCCGGGCCAGTTCGCTGCGCAGGAAGGCGGCGCGCTGGGCAGGGGCGGCGGACGGGCTCACGACGTCGGCCTCAGCCCCCCGTCAACTTCGTCCGGTAGCCCAGCCCCTGCAGGAAGGTCGCCGCCTTCTCGCGGTGGTCGCCTTGGATGAGGATCTGACCGTCCTTGGCCGACCCGCCGCTGCCGCAGGCCTCGCGCAGGCGCCTCGCCAGCTCCTTGAAGTCGGCCTCCGAGAGGCGCAGGTCGTAGATCAGGGTGGCGGTCTTGCCCCCCCGGCCCTTGACCTCGCGGCGGATCGAGACGGTCTGCTTCTCCGGCGGTAGGGGGGGGCCGGCCAGCCAGGGCGGCTTGGCGGCGGCCGCCTGGGCGGCCGCGGCGCGCTGGCGGGTGGCCTCGTCGGTGGAGTAGACCAGCCTTCCGGATCCTCTGCTCATGGGGCAAGGATAGGTTGGGCCGCGGGCCGGGGTCAAGGAGCTGCGCTACAATCAGCCTCAGCAGACACCGCCGAGGACGGACCGGCCGAAGGCCTGGACCCGCGAGGGCCGGGACCCGGGGCAGGGGGCGGCGCCGGCTGCAACGCAGCGAGGGCCTTGGCCCCGGGCGATAGGTGCCCGGCAGGTCCTCGCCAACCTTCCATCACCGAGGAGCGCAGCCTTGAGCACGCTACCCACCGATGCCGCCTCCCCTGGCTCGGAGGCCCCCCCGCGGCGCAAGACCACCGTTCTGAGCCTGCAGGCCAAGCGCGGGCGCGGCGAGGCCATCACCATGCTCACCGCCTACGACTTCCCCTCCGCCCGCCAGGTGGACGAGGCCGGGGTGGACATGATCCTGGTGGGCGATTCCCTGGCCATGGTCGTCCTGGGCCACGAGAACACCCTGTCGGTCACCCTGGACGAGATGCTGCACCATGCCCGCGCCGTGCGCCGCGGCGCTCGCTTTGCCTTGTTGGTGGGCGACCTGCCCTTCATGACCTACCAGGTGAGCCCGGAGCAGGCCCTGCGCAGCGCCGGCCGTTACGTGCAGGAAGGGGGCATGGACGCCGTCAAGCTGGAGGGCGGCCGGCACATGGCCCCCACCGCCCGCACCCTGGTGCAGGCCGGCATCCCCGTGCAGGGCCATATCGGCCTGACACCGCAGAGCGTCAACACCCTGGGAGGTTGGCGGGTGCAGGGCAAGACCGCCCGGGCGGCCCTGGACCTGCTGGACGATGCCCTGGCCCTGGAGGATGCGGGGGTCTTCTCCATCGTGCTGGAGAGCGTGCCGGAGCCGGTGGCCGCGGCGATCACCGAGCGGCTGACGGTGCCGACCATCGGCATCGGGGCGGGGCAGGAGACCAGCGGCCAGGTCCTGGTCTACCATGACCTCCTGGGTCTGCACACCGGCCTCTCGCCCCGCTTCGTCCGCCGCTTCGCGGAGCTGGGCGCGGCCGGCACGGCGGCCATCGCGGACTACGTGGCGGCGGTGCGGGCGCGGGAGTTCCCGGCCGAGGTCCATACCTACCCCATGCCGGAGGAGGAGCTGTCGGCCTTCCGCGAGCAGCTCGCGGCCCGCGAGCGCCGCCGCCCCCCCACTCCGCCGGCCGGCCGCCGGCTGGTGGCCTGAGCGCCCCGCCTGGACCTGTCTACGATGACACCGATGCCGACGTCGATGCCGACGTCGTCCCCTACGCCGGAGCTGGCGGCCATCGCCCCCGTCCTCGTCCTGGGGACCGGGGCTCTGGCCAAGCTCGTCGCCTTCCGTCTGGCCGCGGCCGCCGGGGGCGCGGGCCCGGACGGGCGCCCGCCGGTCACCCTCGCCGGCAGCTGGGAGGAGGCCTTGGCCGCCATCGAGGCCCGCGGAATCACGGTGGAGGAGGCCGACGGTCGGGAGGACCGCGTCCGGGTGGCGACGCTCCGCCGGGCGGAGCTGGCAGCCTCCCTCGGCGATGGGGCCGCGCCGCCGCCGCGCTTCCGCCTGGTCCTGGTCCTGGTCAAGAGCCGCCAGACGGCGGCGGTGGCTCCCCTGGCGGCTGCGGCCCTGGCGCCGGGGGGACGCATCCTCAGCCTGCAGAACGGCCTGGGGCATCGCGAGCTGCTGGCGGCGGCCGCGGCCGACGGGACGCGGGTGCTGGCAGGGGTCACGGCCCTGGGGGCCACGGGCCTGGGGCCGGACCGCGTGCGGGCGGTGGGCCGGGGCGAGACGCTCCTGGGGCCGAGCAGGGGGCCGGGCCTGGACGCCGAGGCCATCGCCGCGGCCTTCCGCGCGGCGGGCCTGCCCTGCCGGGTGGCGCCCGACCTGGAGGCCCTTCTCTGGCGCAAGCTGGCGGTCAGCGCGGCCATCAACCCTCTCACGGCCCTCGGCGGCCGGCCGAACGGCGCCATCCTGACGGACCCCCTGCTGCGCGCCCTGGCCCTGGAGGCGGCCCATGAGGCGGCCGCGGTGGCGGCGGCGGAAGGCGTGGACCTGGGCGCCGAGGACCCGGCCGACTGGGTCCTGGCGGTGGCCGAGCGCACGGCCGCCAACCGTTCTTCGATGCTGCAGGACCTGGACCGCGGGGCGCCCACCGAGATCGAGGCGATCTGCGGCGCCCTCCTGGAGCGCGGCGCGCGTCACGGGCTGGACCTGCCCCTCTGCCGCTGGCTGCTGGCGGCGGTCCGGGGCCTGGAAGCGGGCGGGCGGCGGGAAGACCTGGTCTGGCCGCGGCCGGCGGCGACACCGGAGGATCGCCCGGCGCTCGTGCTGGAGGCAGGGCGATGATGCTGGTCGAGACGGTGGCGGCGCTCAGGGCCTGGCGGACCGGCCTGCCGGCGCCCGGCGCCCTGGGCCTGGTGCCGACGATGGGCTTCCTGCACGAGGGGCATCTCTCCTTGGTCCGGCGGGCCAAGGCGGAATGCGGCCTGGCGGCAGCGAGCATCTTCGCCAACCCGGCGCAGTTCAACCGCCCGGAGGACCTGGCCTCCTACCCGCGGGACCTGCCCCGGGACCTGGGGCTGCTGGCGGAGGCGGGCTGCGACCTGGTCTTCGCGCCCCCGCCGGCGGAGGTCTACCCGCCGGGCTTCGACACCTGGGTGCTGCCGGGAGCCATCGCGGCGCCGCTGGAGGGGGCCCACCGGCCGGGCCACTTCCGCGGGGTGGCCACGGTGGTGCTCAAGCTCTTCAACCTTTTCCAGCCCGGCCGGGCCTACTTCGGCCAGAAGGACACCCAGCAGCTGGCGGTCATCCGGCGCCTGGCGGTGGACCTGAACCTGCCGCTGGAGGTCGTGGGCTGCGAGACGGTGCGGGAGGCGGACGGTCTGGCGATGTCCAGCCGCAACAGCCGCCTGGGGCAGGCCGAGCGGGCGGCGGCCCCCGTGCTCTACCGGGCCCTGACGGCGGCCCGAGACGCCTGGCGCGCCGGTGAATCCGACGCCGAGACCCTGCGCCGGCTCATGCGCGCGGTCCTGGCCGCCGAGCCGCTGGCCCGTCCGGACTACGTCAGCGTGGCCGACCCGCTCAGCCTGGCCGAGCTGGACCGGGCGACGGCGGGGGCCGTCCTCTCCCTGGCCGTGGACATCGGCCCGGCCCGCCTGATCGACAACCTGATCCTCGCCGCCAAAGCCCCCCCGCTCCCGACCCGCTAGCCGCAAAGCCCCCTCCCCCGCCTCCCCGTACCCCGCCTCCCCGTACGGGCGACCGGCGGTCGCCCCCCGCCCGAAACCCCCTCCTCCCCCACCCCCGGAGCCCCCCCTCACCATGCTGCGCACCCTTCTCACCGCCAAGATCCACCGCGCCCGCGTGACGGGCGCCGACGTGCACTACATCGGCTCCATCAGCATCGACCAGGACCTGATGGACGCTTCCGGCATCCTGCCCCACGAACGGGTGCAGGTGGTGGACATCGACAACGGCGCCCGCCTGGAGACCTACGCCATCGCCGCCCCGGCGGGCAGCGGCACGGTGCAGCTCAACGGGGCGGCGGCCCGCCTGGTGGCGGCAGGCGACCTGGTCATCATCATGGCCTACGGCCAGTTCACGGACGAGGAGGCGCGGCGCTGGCAGCCGACGGCGGTGATGGTGGACGGGGACAACCGGGTCACCGAGATCCGGCGGGGCGTGGAGGGGGGGCGCTGGGAGCCGGCTTGAGTCGACGCGGCAGCGGGGGAGTTCCAGGCGGGAGCGCAGCCGATCGGGAAGCGTATTGAGACGGATTCAGGACGCGCGGCGGCTTCAAAGCGCCGGTGCTTTGGGTTATACTCTGCCCGCCCTGCCTTGACGGGGCGGCCCGCACGGCGCCGGCCGGGAAGCGAGCCCGACCGCCTGGACCATCCGATCGCTTCCTCAGGAGTCATCCCCATGACCTACGTGATCACCGAACTCTGCACCCGCGAGGGCGACTGCGTGGAGGTCTGCCCGGTCGACTGCATCGTGCCGTCGCCCAAGGGCAACACGGACTTCGCGCTCTTCTACATCGACCCGGACGTCTGCATCGACTGCGGCGCCTGCGTGCCGGTCTGCCCGCCCGAGGCCATCTTCCCCGAATTCGAAGTGCCGGCGGACCAGACCCACATGACCCAGATCAACGCCGACTACTTCACCAAGGGCGCCGGCTACTGGGACTTCGAGCTGGACGAGCAGCGGGGCATGCCGGGCTGAGACGGCGCGGCGAGAGCAAGCGCATAGACGGGCGGGGGGCTGAGGCCTCCCGCCCGTTTTTCGTTCATACGACGGCCAAGGGCGATCACCAGGATCGTTCTCGGCCAAGGTAGTTGCTGCCTGGCGGGCCTTCCGGTCGACAGCCCACCCCAGCCCCGCGGTACAATCCAGCGCACCATGGCCTCCCCAGCCGCCCCCGCTCCCGAACGCCCGTCCGAAGACCGGACCTTCCTCTTCACGGACATCGAAGGGTCGACCGCCCGCTGGGAGGCGCAGCGGGAGGCGATGGCCGCCGCCCTGCCGCGGCACGATGCCCTGCTGCGCGGGGCCATCGAGGGCTGGGGCGGGCAGGTGTTCAAGACCGTGGGCGATGCCTTCTGTGCCGTCTTCGCCGACGTGGCGTCGGCCCTCGGCGCGGCGCTCGAGGCCCAGCGCGCGCTGGCGGTGGAGGACTGGAATGCCTTCGGCGCAGCCGCCGCGGCAGGAATACCAGAGGGGCCGGCCGCGGCCGCGGCGGGGTCCTTCGCCGAGCTGCGGGTGCGCATGGGCATCCATCGCGGGCGGGCGGAGGCGCGGGGCGGCGACTACTTCGGCCCCGCGCTGAACCACACGGCCCGGCTGATGGCCGCGGGCCATGGCGGGCAGATCCTGCTCGGCCGGGCGGCCCGGGAAGACCTCGGGCCGGGCGGCCTGCCCGCCGGCTGCCGCTTGCGGGACCTCGGGGAGCATCGGCTGAAGGACCTGCGGCAGAGCGAGCAACTGTACCAGGTGCTGGCCGAGGACCTGCCGGACATCGCCAAGGCGCCGCGGACCGCCGGCGAGCTGGGGGCCCGGGACCGTATCGCCGTTGCCGACCTGGAGGAGGCGGGGGCCGACCGGTCCTGGACGGCCGCCGGCCTCGTGCTCAACCGGACCGTGGACGAGACCTTCGCGGCGCTGCTCGCCGTGGTCCGGGGCGATGTCCGGTCCCTGGTGCTGACCGTGCCCCAGATGCTGGCCGCCGCCCAACACCGACCGGCGGACCTCGCGCAGTACCGGCTGGGGCGCATCGCCGCGTGGAGCCAGCCGCGCTACCGGCTGGACGGGCGCTTCGTGGCCCTCTCCCTCCTGGTCGACCAGGGCGAGGAGGCTTCCGGCGGACGCTGGGCGACCAAGGAGGAGACCTACAGCGACCTCGGTGCCTTGATCGCCGCGACGCCCGACCCCGCCCTCGTGTTGTTGGGGCCCCCCGGCGCCGGCAAGAGCACCCTCCTGCGGCGCCTCGAGTTGGACCTGGCCATCGCCGCCCTGCGCGGTGAGGATCCATTGGATCGGGTGAGCTTCTTCCTGTCGCTGAACCAATACAAGGCAGCCGAGCCCGGGCAGGCGCCGCCCGCGCCGGAACGCTGGCTGGCCGAGCGTTGGGCCGCCGCCCATCCCCAGCTCCCCGCTCTTGACCAGCTTCTGGCCCAGGGACGCATGCTGCTGCTCCTGGATGCGCTCAACGAGATGCCGGCCGGCACCGAGCGCGAGTTCCGTGAGCGGGTTGGGCTGTGGAAGGGCTGGCTGCAGCGCCTGGCCACGGAGGCGCCCCGCAACCGGGTGCTCTTCAGTTGCCGGTCGCTCGACTACGCCGCGCCGCTGTCGACACCGGCCTTGCGGGTGCCCCAGGTGCAGATCGAGCCCCTGACCGATGCCCAGGTGGAGGCCTTCCTCAGCGCCTACAGCCCGGTGCGCGGCTCCGAGATCTGGGCGGCCCTGCGGGGGACGGCGCAGCTCGAAGCCCTCCGTTCACCCTACTTCCTCGCCCTCCTGGTCGACCAGGTGGAGGCCACCGGCGACCTGCCGAGGGATCGGGCCGGGCTCTTCACCGGCTTCGTGCGGCAGGCGCTGAGGCGGGAGGTGGAGCGCGACAACCCCCTCTTCGCCCCGGAGGATCTGCTCAGCAGTCGGGACCTGAGACGGATCGTGCAATGGCAGTGGCAGGACGCGCACGAGCTGCCCGAACGGGGACCGCTGTTCGGCAAGCTGGCGCAGTTGGCCTACCGGATGCAGGCGTCCAGCGGAGACGGAGGGGCTTCGCAGCTGCGCCTGGACCTGGACCGGGCGCTGGACCTGCTGGACAGCCCCCGGGACGAGGCCATCGTCAAGGCCGGCCTGGCCTTGGCGGTGCTGGACGAGGACCCCGCGGCCGACGAGCTGCTGTACCGCCACCAACTGCTCCAGGAGTTCTTCGCAGCGCGGGTGCTGGCCCGGTCGCCGCAGCCCGAGCTGGTCGTCCAGCCCTGGCGGAGCGCGGAGATCCGGCCCACCGTACCCGAACTCCTGGCCACTCTTCCGCCCGCCGAGAGCCTGCCGCCGCTGCCGCAGACCGGCTGGGAGGAGACCACCCTGCTGGCGGCCCTGATGGCCCCCGATCCCGAGGAATTCCTGCGGGGTCTGATGGTCGAGAGCCTCACCTTGGCCGGCCGGGCCGCCGGCCAGGCCGCCCTGCTGCCGCGTCTGGGCGAGGGCCTCCTGACCGAGCTGCGGGAGGCTCTGCTGGCGCGCAGCCGTGATGACACTGCCGACCTGCGGGAGCGCATCGCCGGCGCGGAGGCCTTGGGCCGCCTGGGCGATCCTCGCTGGGAGCGCTGCCATGGCACGCGGGGTTCCTACCTCCGGCCCCCCCTCGTCAGCGTCGCCGGCGCCCGCTATCCCATCGGCGAGGATGCGGCCATCGACTGGGAGCAGCGTGGCGGGAGGATCAGGACCGAGGCCCATGTGCCGCGGCACGCGGTGACCTTGGCGGCCTTTGCCATCGGCCGCTACCCCGTGACCAACGCTGAGTTCGGCTGTTTCGTGGCCGCAGGCGCTTACGAGGACGAGTCCTGGTGGGACACCGAGGATGCCCGGCGCTGGTGGCGCGGCGAACTGGCCAACGAGGGCGCCAAGGAGAACAACCGCTACTGGTGGCGGGCCTTCCGCGCCGACACCACGCTCTTTCCGCGCATGGTCGCCGAGGGCGGCTTTGCCAGCGACGAGGTCCGCGAGCGCTGGGAGCGGCTCCTGGGATTGGACGAGGCGGCCTTCGAGGCCGAGCTGGAGCAGCGCTGGCGTGGACGTCCCGAGCGCGAGCCGCTGCTGTGGCGAGACCCCCGCTTCATACAGCCGAACCAGCCGGTGGTGGGGGTGAGCTGGTACGAGGCCCGGGCCTATTGCGCCTGGCTGGCCGCCCAGTCGGGCGAAGCGTTCCGCCTGCCCTCCGAGGTCGAATGGGAAGCGGCGGCGCGCGGCAGCGCCGGCCGCAGCTACCCCTGGGGCCAGGACTTCGATGTCCAGCGGGCCAACACCAGTGCCCTGCGCCTCCGTCGCCCCACGCCGGTGGGTCTCCTGCCGGCAGGGGACAGCCCGGAGGGCATCTGCGACCTCAGCGGCAACGTGGACGAGTGGACCCAGAGCCTCTGGGGTGTGCCCGACACCGGCAGCGCCACCCCGACCTTCGGCTACCCCTACCGCGCCGCCGACGGCCGCGAGGATGCGGCAGCGCCGTCATCGGTCGCGCGGGTGGTCAGGGGAGGCTGCTGGGACAACGGACCGCAGTTCGCCCGGGCCTGCTACCGCAACTGGAACCTGCCCTATGTGCGGACCAGCTTCATCGGCTTTCGGCTCTGCCTGGCGACGCCCGACCCCTAGTGAAACACCGCCCGCAGCGGCGCCTCCCAGGCCGTGCGCAGCTCCTCCAGCCCCAGCCGACACAGCTCCTCACCCCCCGCGCTCAGCCGTAGCTCGGTGGCAGCGATCACCTGCCCCAGCTCCGCCCAGGGCAGGCCGGCGAAGTGCGCATCTGCATCGGCATCGTCGGCCAGTTCGACCAGGAAGACGCCCGCCGTCTCGTTGAAGAGCGCCGCGTCGGGGCGGTCGGCCAGACCGGCGAGGTCCAGGGCAGCGCCCAGCCCCGCGCCGATGGCCATCTCCGCCGCCGCCGCCAGGAGGCCGCCCTCGCTCAGGTCATGGCAGGCCGTGATCGCTCCCGCATGGATGGCCGCATGCACCGCGTCCAGCACCCGGGGGAGGCGGTCCAGGTCCACCCGCGGCGGGTGGACCTGCCCGGCCAGGCCCTGGCCGGAGAGCCAGGCCGAGCCGCCCAGGCCGAAGCCCCGCGCCGGGTCCAGGTCCCGGGCGCCCACCAGCAGCAGGCGGGCGCCGGGGCGGCTGAACTCGCCGCCCACGGTCTTGGCCACGTCGGGGATGCGCCCGAAGACCGAGACGCAGAGCACCGGTGGGATCTTGAGGACGGTGCCGTCGGGGTAGCGATAGGTGCTGGAGAGCGAGTCCTTGCCGCTGATGAAGGGCCGCCCGACGGCATCGGAGAGGTCCACGCAGGCGTCCACCGCCCGGTCCAGGTCGGCCAGGGAGGCTTCGTCCGGCACCGGCCAGATGAAGTTGTCGATCAGCCCCACCTCACGGGGGTTGCCGCCCACCGCCACCAGGTTGGCCAGGGCCTCGGCGCCCGCCCAGAGCGCGCCCCAGTAGGGGTCCAAGGCGCAGAGCACCGGGTTCAGGCCATGGGCGATCACCAGGCCGTAGGGCTGGCCCAGGAGCGGGGTGAGGACGGCGGCGTCGCCCGGTGTGCGGGCCAGGGGGCCGCCGAAGGGGCCCATGGCGGCCATCCCCTGCACGGTGTGGTCGTACTGGCGGCAGATCGGCTCCTTGGAGGCCACGTTGGGGTGGGCCATGACCGCCAGGGCCGCCGCCCGCCAGGCCGCCTGATCCGCGGGCGGGGGCGGCAGGGGGCCGTCCAGGCGGCGCGCCTGGTAGCGGCCCTCCAGGCGGCGCTTGGGGTAGCCGCCGTGCAGGAAGCTCATGGCCAGCTCGCCCACCACCGCGCCCTCGTAGTTCACCGTCAGCCTGCCGCTGGGCTCGAAGCAGCCCAGGTCCGTGACCTCCACGTTGTAGCGGGCGCAGAGGCGCTGGATGGCCGGCAGGTTCTCGGGGGCGGCCGCCAGGACCATGCGCTCCTGGCTCTCGGAGAGGAAGATCTCCCAGGGGGCCAGGCCCGGGTACTTGAGCGGGGCCCGCTCCAGCTCCACCCTGACCCCCAAGTCCTCGCCCATCTCGCCGATGGCCGAGCTGAAGCCGCCGGCGCCGCAATCGGTGAGGGCGCGGATCAGGCCGGCGTCGCGGCAGGCCAGGAGGGCGTCCAAGAGCCGTTTCTCCTCCACGGCATTGCCGATCTGCACCGCCTGGCTGTTGACCGTCAGGGTCTGGGCGGTCATCTCGGCCGAGGAAAAGGTGGCGCCGTGGATGCCGTCGCGCCCGGTGCGCCCGCCCATGACCAGGACGCGGTCGCCGGCCCGGGGGCGGGCCTTCTGGGCCATGGCGGTGGGCAGGAGGCCGTAGGCCCCCACGATCACCGTCGGCTTGGCCCGGAAGTCCGGGTGGAAGTGCACCGAGCCGTTGTTGGTGGGGATGCCCATGCGGTTGCCGTAATCCCGCACCCCGGCCACCACCCGGCGCAGCAGGTAGTCCGGCGCCAGGCAGCCCGGCGGAACCTCTTCGGCCGGCAGGTCCGGCGGGGCGAAGCAGAACATGTCGGTGGAGGCGATCACCCTGGCCCCCAGGCCCGTGCCCAGGATGTCGCGGAAGACCCCGCCCGAGCCGGTCATCGCCCCGCCGTAGGGTTCGATGGCCGAGGGCGAGTTGTGGGTCTCCACCTTGCCGGCCACCGCCCAGCCCTCGTAGAAGTCCAGCACCCCGCTGTTGTCGACGAAGGCCGAGACCACCAGTTCCCCGTGGCGGGCCGTGGCTTCCTTGAGCCGGCGCATGAGGGGGGCCTTCGGCTCGCCGTCGATCAGCAGGTCGGCCTTGAAGGTCTTGTGGACGCAGTGCTCGCTCCAGGTCTGGGCCAGCACCTCCAGCTCCAGGTCCGTCGGATCCCGCTGCAGCTCCACGAAGTAGTCCTGGATGGCCCGCATCTCCGCCAGGTCCAGGTAGAGGCCCTCGGCCGAGCGGGCCAGGAGGGCCGCGTCGTCCATGGCGCGCAGGGGGATGGTGGCCGTGGCGCCGGCCTCGCCGCTGATGCGCAGGCTCGTCGGCTCGCCCTGCATCACCCGCTCGATGGTCGGGTTGACCAGGAGGCGGCGCTGGATGCGCTCGAGGTCCTCGGCGGCGATCCGGCCGTAGAAGGCGTACTCGCGGCTGGAGTCGGCCGCCAGCAGGGGCAGGCCCAGGTCCTGGGCGGCCTTGAGCAGGGAGGCGGCCTCGGGGTTCATCACCCCCGGCAGGTAGGCCACCTCCACCAGAGCGTCGGCGTCGTGGATCAGGGCCTCGTTCAGGCTCCAGACCTGGTCGATCTCCTCGGCCAACAGGAGGGGGGCCAGCCGGCGGGCCTCGTCCGCGCTCAGGCCTTCCAGCCGGTAGACCTTGGTCGTGCGGACCCGCTCCAGGCCGTGCAGGCCAAGGCTGCGCCGGACCTCGGCCCTCAGGTCCTCGCCCAGGGGGTCGCGGGCATCCTTGCCGGTGACGCGAATGGTCTGGATCATCGCGGGCCTCCCTCAGCCGTGGTCCACGTCATGCGGGCCGCTCTCCTGGCGACCGGCCCCGGTGATCTGGACGAACTCGGCCAGGGCCTGCAGCTCGGGCACCGTGCGCGCGCCGGCATAGGAGAGGCCGGAGCGCAGGCCGCCCACCAGCTGGTGCAGCACGTCGGCCACCGGGCCGCGGTAGGGGACGCGGGCCTCCACGCCCTCCGGCACCACCTTGGCGTACTCCTTCTTGGCCTGGCTCTGGGCCTCGTCCTCCTTCTGGTCGCGGACCATGGTCGCCTCCAGGCTGGCCATGCCGCGGGTGATCTTGAAGCGCCTGCCCCCGCGCACCACCACCATGCCGGGGCTCTCCTTGGTGCCGGCGAGCAGGCTGCCGATCATCACCGTCTGGGCGCCGGCGGCCAGGGCCTTGACCACGTCGCCCGAGCCGCGGATGCCGCCGTCGGCGATGATGGGAACGCCGCCGGCCGCTGCCGCCGCCTCGGCGATGGCGGTGAGCTGGGGCACGCCGAAGCCGGTGACCAGGCGGGTGATGCAGATCGAGCCCGGTCCCACGCCCACCTTGATCGCGTCGGCGCCGGCGTCCACCAGGCGGGCGCAGCCCTCGCCCGTGGCCACGTTGCCCACCACCAGGTCCCAGCCTTCGCCGAAGGACTTGCGCAGGGCGGCGGCCGCCTCCAGGGCGTTGACCGAGTCGCCGTGGGCGATGTCCACCACCAGGGCGTCGGCGCCGGCTTCCAAGAGGGCCCCGGCCCGGTCCAGGAAGCCCGGCCTGACGCCCACCGCGGCGGCCACGCGCAGGCGGCCCCGGCTGTCCTTGGTGGCCAAGGGGTAGTCCTCGATATGCTCGATGTCCTTGGCGGCGATCAGGCCGGCCAGGCGGCCTTCGGCGTCCACCAGGGGCAGCTTTTCCACCCGGTGCTGGTGCAGGATGGCCCTCGCCTCCTCGAAGCGGGTGCTGGCGGGGGCGGTGATCAGCGGCTTGCCGCCGGTCATCACCGCGGTCACCGCCAAGTCTCCGTCGTCGGCGAACATCAGGTCCCGCCGGGTGACGATGCCCAGGGCCTTGCCCGCCGCGTCCACGATGACCACCCCGCCCACGCCGGCCCGCTCCATGGCCGCCCGGGCCTCGGCCACGGTCGCCTGGGGGGGCAGGGTGAGCGGATCGGCGATGATGTAGGAGGAGGTGCGCTTCACCCGCCGCACCTCGGCCGCCTGCTGGCGCACGGTCAGGAAGCGATGGATGACGCCGATGCCCCCTGCCCGGGCCAGGGCGATGGCCATCCCGCTCTCGGTCACCGTGTCCATGTTGGAGCTGACGATGGGCACCCGCAGCTCGATCCCGCGGCTGAAAGGCGAGCGGGTGTCCGTGTCCTGGCGCGAGACGATGGCCGAATGGCGCGGCACCAGGAGCACGTCGTCGAAGGTGAGGGCGGTCTGCGGGCGCAGGCGCAGGCCGGTGTGGACGGGCCTTGGGCCGGCGTGATCGCCGCGCTCAAGGGCTGGACTGCTGCTCATGGCCATACCTCTCGACGCGATCGGCCAGGGCGGGGCCATGGCCAGGCACGGAAGGCGGTCGGGCAGACCTGCGCCGGCCGCCGGGCATGAAAACGCGCCCCCGAGGGAGCGCGCAAACCGGAGGTCGGGGCAGGGCCGTCACGGCATCGACACCTGCGGCTTCCGCCCCTGGGCTTGCGGTTCATGGTAGCACGAGGAAGACCGGCGATGGAAGCGGAGAAACGCACCGGCCCCGGCCGCCGGGCCTGACCTCGGGGCGCCGCGTCGGCCAGCCCTGCTAAGATCGGCCCATGTCCTGGCAAGCGGTCGCCCGCGCCCAACTCCGCCTCGCCCTGCAGGCCGAGCTGCAGTACCGCGCCAATTGCAGGACCGGCCGCCTCATATATATAGCGGCCGCTCCACATAGGCGGGGCGGGCTCTCTCGCCCCGCCGCCTGACCCCCCAACGCCACACGATACGCTGCACCGCTGCTGCACTGCCGTTCTTAGCTGTTGACTCGTGAAGTACAATGTACCCCATCATGGGAAGACCGTTCACCGTCCATCTCAGCCTCGGCCAAGCCCACCACGAGCGCCTGCGACTCCTGGCGGCGCACTACGGGATTACCCACACCGAGGCCATGCGTCGCGTCATCGACGAGGCCTTCCGGGCCATCTGGCCGGACATGGGCCGGCCCGGCCCCCAACTTCCAGCGCCGCCGCGAACCTGGCGCACCTAGCGCCAGGACCCAGAAGGCCGGGCGGGAGTCACAACCTCCCGCCCGGCCGAGCCGGAGGACATCCGGCGGCGAGAGTATAGCCGCCGCAACCGGAGGACACCGAATTATGGGAACGCCTGTTCTGGTCCCTTTGCCCAGCATCGACGCCGCCTGCCCGAAGTGCCGCTACGAGCCCTGCTCCATGGTGCCTGTCTGCCCCGAGTGTGGGGCGGGGCTCGGCGAGCTCGTGCCGCCACCGACGCACCAGATGCAATGGGTCGCCGCCGCCGGCGACGAGCTCGCCGAGCGACCCGCCCCGCTCCCCTACCGGGAGCCCCGCGAGCACATGCAGATCACCTGCCGGCGCTGCGCATTTCGCTGGCCGGCGGCACCGGAGGACAGCACATCGGAGGCAACATGATCGCGCTCCCCACCCTCGGCCTGTCCCGCCGCCCCATCACCATGCCCCGGCTGTCCGCTCCCCAGATGCCACCGGCAGAGGCCTGGCGGGTCCGGCAGATCCGAACCGCCCTGGCCGCGGTCGACATCCCCAGCCGCCCGGGCCTGCATGTCCGGGGCCCGCGGGTCACGGTCTATCGGTTCCAGGTCCCGGCCGCCAAGATGGAGCGGGCCGTCCGTCGCTCCTCGGCCCTCGAGGTGGCGCTCGACTGCGAAGGGATCGCCCTCCGGCAGCAGGGCCGGTGGCTGGTGGTCGAGGTGCCCCGCCACGATGCCCGGCCGATCCTCCTGGAGGCGGCCGGCCCGATCCTGGGAGTATCGAATACCGGTGACCCGATAGTCGCGGGTCTCACGGGCAGCACCCCCCACGCGGTGGTCGGGGCCCAGACGGGGGGAGGGAAGACGGAGTTGTTGCGCAGCTGGGCTCTCCTGGAGTCCCGCCGCCCCCAGACCCGCCTGGTGCTCCTCGACATGGAGGGGTCGAGCTGGGCCCCATTCCAGGGCTCCGGGCACGTGATCGCCGCCGACCCCCGCGAGGTGGACGCCGCGCTCAGCTGGGCAGTTGACCGCCTCGGCGCCGCCCCGGATGGCTGGCGCGTGGTGGTGATGGTGGACGAGGCCCAGATGCTCTCGCCCTTCGCCCAGGGCCTGCTCCGCGACATCGCCGAGCGCGGGCGCAAGCACGCGGTCCACCTGGTGGTCGCCACCCAGTACATCCGCCAGGACGTCCTGGACCGGCGCCTGACCAGCAACGCCCCGATCCGCATTGCCGGGCGCGTCCACGACGCCACCGCCTCCAAGCAGGTCCTGGGGATCGCGGGTGCCGAGCGGCTCCTCGGGCGCGGCGACATGCTCATGGTCGTCGGCGGCTCCCCGCCGGTCCGCTTCCAGGCCTGCCTGCCGGAGGGCGACGTCTGGCGGCACATCGGCCAGGTGCCGCCGCTCGAGCTCGAGGAGACGCCGGCGGCCCCGGCGGCCGCGGTCCACCCGGGCCATGTGCGTGAGGACGATGCCGAGGCGATCGCCTGGGCCCTGGAGAACGGGGAGGGGGGCGGGCCGGCCAGCGCCACGGCCATCCAGCGGTTCTGGCGAGTGGGCACCGACCGAGCCCGCCGGATCCGCGATGCCGCCGCGGCCCTACCCCGCCACCCCCCTACTGGGCCGGCCCCAGTGCCCCCCGGTAGGCTGATTCCGTTCCCCGCCGGTAGGGCAGTAGGCCAGTAGGAGGGTAGAGATGACGTTTCTGCAGTGGCTCAGAGACCAGCGAGGGCGGAGGGATCGACTCGGAGAGCTGGCTTCCTTGGCAGCCGGCGACCTGTCAGGCAGGAAGCCGAGGCTGTATCACAGCCTTGAGGACTGGCGGGCACATCTCGCCGATCTAGGTGCCTCCGACGCACTGGCGCTGGCACTCGACGACGCATGGCACGAGTGGTGTGGAGGCGCGTCGGCGGAGCTACCGAGGGATTACCTACAGTCGTTGTGCAAACACACGGACAGGACGATGTGGAAACGCGCCGCCGGCGTAGCTGCCGAGTTCGCGGCGCAAACAGGCCTCCTTCCGATCCGCGGCACCTACAAGCCGGCGCCATGCGCCCGCCGACTGCTCGGCCTGAGGCATCGAGGCCAGCGATTCTATGGGGACCATGAATGCGACGGGTGTCCAATCCCTCGCCTAGACCACGGCGAAGCGTGGGGCATCGGTTCGGATGTCAAGGCGATAGTGTTTCACCCCTACGATTCGCCTGGCGAGGAGCTGTTCTCCTGGTGCGAAGGCCGAGGGCTGTGGGGGGACGTGTACGACAGGCACTACAGCTGGTACTGGCCGGGGCACACGTACCTGGTTGTCATTCGGACCAAAGAAGACGTAACGGGTGAGGTCGTCGGTCGGCGTCCGCGTTCCTTGCTGGTCGCAGGGGAGTGAGCACCATGTCCATCGGAGAGCGCGCCGCCACCGTCCTCGCCATCGGGCTGTTCGCCATCGGGCTCCCGGTGGGGTTCGCCATCCAGCGCACCTGGACCAGCACCCACACGGCCGTCGCCCTGACCGGCGGCCTTCTCGCCCTGGCGCTGGGCTTCGCCCTCATGTCCCAGGCCCTGGGGGTCGCCCTCGCCGACCGCCGCCAGCAGGCCGGCCCACCGACCATCCACCTCGGCATGCCCGGTAGCCCCGGGCAGCAGTACCCCGCCGGCTTCCCCGGCTACGACCCGCTCCTCATGGCCCGCCTGCGCGAGCTGGAGAGCCGGGTCCAGGAGCGCGAGCAGCGCCGCTACCTGGCCGGCTTCGGCCTGGAGGACGGGCAGGGGGGTGACGAGACCGGGCAGTTCCAGGTGGCCGACTGGGGCGTACCGGACGGGCAGCCGGTCATGAAGCGGCCGGAGGGAGGTTGGGGGGAATGAGCACTGGGGGGTGGATTGGTGTTGACCTGGACGGGACCCTGGCTCATTACACGGGGTGGCGAGGAGCGGACCACATCGGGGAGCCGATTCCCGCGATGCTGGCCAGGGTCAAGGCCTGGGTCTCTGAGGGCACCACAGTCAAGATCTTCACGGCCCGGGCGTGTATCCCGGAGCAGGTCGAGCCGATCCGGGATTGGTTGGAGACGCACGGCATCGGTGGGCTCGAGATCACGAACGTCAAGGACTTCTCTATGGTCGAGCTCTGGGACGACAGATGCGTTCGTGTGGTTATGAACACCGGCCAGCCATGCTGCACGAGCCCCCGATGACCCGCCGCCACGCCCTCTACGTCGCCTTCTGGGTCCCGATCCTGGGGGCCATGTCCTGGAGCTACCCGCACCTGGTGGCGTGGTTCCGCCCCTGGGCCCCCGCCGGCTGGCAGGTGGCAGCCCACGGGGCCGCCCTCATGCTCGACGCCCTGATCCTCGCCGCCCTCCTGGCTCGGTCCAGTGTGCCACACGGCGAGGCGCCAGCGGCCGTCGACCACGCCCTGTGGGCTGGGGTCGGGCTGAGCATCTACGTCAACCTGCGCTACGGGCTGGACCAGCGCGAGTTCCCCGGCTGGGTCGGCCAGGTTGCCAGCGTGGCAGACCTGCTCATCGGGTCTGCCATCGCCCCGGCCCTGGCCATGCTTGGCCACCGGGCTCTCGACGAGGTTCTGCACGTGCTGCCGGTGGCAAGGGGCAAGGCAGAGCGCAAGGCTGCCACTGCCACCGCCTTGGCAGAGCCTCCTGCCATCGCCCGCCGCTCTGCCAAGCCCGTGGCAGCCGCCCCCGTGGCAGGCATGGCAGGCCCTGCCACCAGCGCCCTGCCATCGGCGGCAGAGTTGGCAGCACGGGACGACATCTCGATCCGCACCGCTCACCGCCGCCTGGCTGCCATGCGGATGGCAGGCGTGGCAGACTAAGGAGACCTCTCGTGACAGTCACCACGATCGGCACAATCTGCAACTACTACGGCGGCCTGAGCGTCAAGGCCGAAGGCGGTCGGTACTACTGGGTGATCGAAGGCTATGACAGCAGGGACTGGGAGGAAATCCCTGAGCGACTGTACCGCGCACTGATGCGGTACGAAGTCTTGAGACGGCGGGCAGAGATCAAGGCAAGGACGGCCGATGCTGGCTAGAGCCCCGCGCTTTCTGTGGATCATTCTGGCCTCGTCGGTCTGCAACATCGTGGCGTGGGGGCTGCTGGTCGGCGGGGTCACTGGCCCGGCCTTCGGCGCCCTGGGGCTGTCGGTTGCCTTGGCGGTCCTGGCTGCGGTGGTGGCCCCCCGATGAAGGCGTCAACGGAACAGGAGCAGAGAGTGAATGACCCCGCCAAGGAGTGCCTGGCCGCAGAGCACCGCCCCCTGTACGAGCTGATGATCATCGTGAGCGAGGCCCTGTGGTATGCGAGATGGTGCTGGGGATGCGAGTACGACATCTGGCGTGCCATCACAGACCCAGCGGAGAACGACTTCGGCATAGTGGGGATCGGCGCCTCCACCGTCGTAGAGCTGCGAGCACTGTCAGACCAGCTGGGCGGGTGGATTCGGTGGGGCAGCCACGACCGGGGCCCCTCGTTTGTCCCGACGGCCGAGTGGCTCATCGTCTACGGGGCCTGGCTGGAGAGGAGGGAGGCGCAGGATGTGCCAGCACGGTGACACTGTCCCCCTGGACCTCTTCACCCCTGGCGGGTGGGCCGGCGGCGTGTACTGGCCCGACAGGCAGCGGGTGGTCCCGGTGGATCGCTGCATCGCCGACCTGGTCGCCGCGCTGCAGGCGGGAGGGATCGTGACTACGAATAGCTGCTGTGGCCACGCAGCGCGGGTCGGGTCCATCCTCCTGGCGGACGGCAGGGAGCTACTCGTGGTCCGTGAGCACGTCACAACCCACCTCGCCCGGCCGGAGGCTCAGGCGGCTGTCGAGCGGCTCAGGGCAGCGGTCCGTGAGCGCCCCGGGAGGTCGACCCGGCGGTAAAGCACACGGGGCGTTTCAAAAGCGTCCCACCGACAAGCAGAGGCCACCGGCGCCCATCGCCCGGGGGCCTCTGCACGTGTGAGGACGAGGCTCACACGAGGACTACCGGAACCGCGGGTCCCTGACCGTCTCCTCCAGGCGGGCCATGAGGGTGGCGATCTGATTGACGGACGGGAGTCCCCCGCGCTCGTCCGCCAGGGCGTCGTCGATCAGCCGGCGGACCACTGCGGTCCTATCCGGCAGCCCGTAGCGGGCGGCCAAAGCGTCGAGCCCCTCCAGGTAGGAGGGGCTCAGCTTGAAGGTCGTGATCCTGGTGGTGGCCATCAGGCCTGCACGTACCAGGCGCCGTCGGCCCACACGCCGTCGGCGATGGCCGCGATCTGCTCGACCAGGTCATCGTCCGCCGGCTCCTCGCCGTACTCCTCGGTCGTCTGGTACGCCCGCACGGCTCGCGCTGCGCCGCTGACACGCTCCCGCGTCACTGTCACGTCGGCCTCTGGGTAGGCGCCGCGGAGGGCCTGCTCCGTCAGCTCGGCCAGGCGGGTCAGGCTGGCATTCGCGTCGTAGTCGGTCTCGTCGGTCCACGCATTGCCGTCGGCGATCGTGTACTGGATGCTCGTGATCATGGTCCTGTCTCCTGTGGTGGGGGCCGCGTCACCGGCCGTCGATCATCGTGGGCGTAGTATAGTCGGGCGTCTATACGGTGTCAATACCCAACGGGGGCCAATCTGGAAATTGCACGGAATCCATATACAAGGCGGCCCCACCGGGTGACGCCGGCGGGGCCATGGGCGCGGAGACAGGCTTGCGCCCGGTCGATTCTACCGCAGCAGCCACCACCCCGCCGGGGCCGGCAGGTCCCCGCGGGCGGCCGCCTGGACCGCCCCCGCGACGAAGCCCGCCAGCACCCCGGCGAGGAGTGCTGTCAGCATGCGGTCCATCACGGCCCCACCGCCCGGGTGACATCCTCGCCCACCGTGAAGGCGCCCGTCCGCGGGGTCCAGGTCCCGGGCCCGGGCTGCGCCACCTGGATGTCCCACCGCCAGGCGCCCCCCACCGCCAGAGCGGCCGTGAGGTCGGCCGAGAGCGTGATGGTGACATCGCCGTCCACCTCGTCGGGTGCCACGATGGACGCCCACCCGGCCGTCCCCGCGGCCCCGTTGAGCCGCACGAGCCCGGTGCCCTCGACGATCTGGATCTTCGCCTGAGCGTCGGTCTCGGTGGCGGGCCGGGCCTTCACGGTGAACCAGAGCTTCGTCCGGTCCTCCAGGTTCCCGAGGCCGGTCAGCGTGATCGTGGTCGTGTCTCCCCGGGTGATCGAGATGTTGGAGCCCTCGATCATCGACCGCAGGACGTTGATCATGCTCGGTGTCAGGGTCCGGCCGCCGGGCCCGTTGTACTGCCAGAAGGTGGCCGGGGTGGCGCCGCTGCCGGCCGCGATGGCGTCCTCGACCTCGGAGAGGCTCAGGTCGTTGAGGGCCGCGATGGCGGCCAGCACCGCGTCGTCGGCCCCGGCCAGGGCGGCTGTCATCTCGGCCTGGGTCGGCGGATCGTAGTCGGCCAGGGCCTCGGCCGGCGTCATGCTCGTGTTGATCTCGCCCGTCCACACCACCGGATCGGTCGACGCCGGTGAGCCTCCGAGCTGCTTGTGGACGCGGTAGCTGTACCGCCCAACCCCCACACCCGGCAGGTCGGCGCGGTAGCACCCGCTCCCGGCCCCCTCCGTCATGGCGATGTCGTAGCTGGCCCACTCGGCAGCGGTCGGGCTGGCGTCGAACGCGTCCCCGTTCCACACCCCGCCGGCGCTGTCGAGCAGGACGGCGTAGAGTGCGGCGCCCGTGACGTGCTGCGCCTGGATCTCACCCGCCATCGGTGTGGCCTCCTCCCTTGACGGACCCGCCGCGCCTGCCTGAGCCGTCGTCGCAGTCGGGCGCGCCGATCAGCCCCCGCGGGGCATCGACCCCAGGCCAGTGCGCGGCGACCAACTGCTCGGCCAGAGCGCCCAGGGCTCCGCGCAGAGCGTCCGGGGCAAGGACCGCCACCTGGATCTGCTGGGGCTGGCTGGCCTGCAGCAGATTGCCACCCGCGTCGTACTCCTCGACCACCACCTGGGCCAGGATCGCCACCCGCTTCATGGCAGGGCCTCGGCCGCAACGCTCAGCGCCTGGGCCTGGGCCTCTCCTTGGGCGATGATGCCGGCCCGCACGCCCTCGGCGTCCCGCGCCACGTCCGCCACGATGCAATCGCGGACGAATGCCTGGAGGGCGGCCTCAGCCAGGGGCAAGAGATCGGCCTCGTTCATCATCGTCGGGTCGATGGGGTCGGTCCCGTTGTAGGTCGTCCGCACGAATCGCTGCAGGCCAGCCAGGCGCAAGGCATGAGCCTGCTCTGGGGTCGGCGCGGTCGCCTTGATCGTCACCGAGAATGCGCTCTCTGCCATGTGTCACCTCACCATGCTGAGCCGTAGACGGGGACGTAGCCGAGGAGCGTCCCGGCCTCGCTGTAGACCGGAAGCTGCCGGGCGGTCGCCCCCGATGGCGTGTTCGTGTTGGCCGTCGATTGATTGGTCTTGATCTGGCCCGCGGGGCCGACCGCGAACAGGACGGCCGCGCTGCTGTTTTGCAACTCCACCAGATTCGCCGTCTGACTCGCCACCCCTTTGACGAGCAGGCCGCGGTGCGACGAAGTGATCGTGTTGATCGTCACCTTCGGCTCGGCGACTTGGCCGACGACGAGGCACGCCGGGTTCCCTGCGGACCCACCTACCTGGATGGTGCCAGCGTTCACGAACGTGCTTCGGTCCCAGCCGTAGACCGAAGTCGTGTCGGTCGGGTAGCGCACGAAGCCGTACCCGAGCCCCCACCCGGCGGTGTACACGAAGCTGAGGGTGGAAGAGGACGTCTCGCGCCACCGGATGAACTCGATAGTCGTCGATTCCAGGTTGGCGATCTGACGGTTGAAGGACATCAGGGTGCCGAAGACGTTGGCCCCGAGCGACGGGGCGTTCCTGGCCGCAACCGCCGCGCTCCCCCTCGTGGTGATGAGATTGTCGTAGTAGCGGGCATGGTCGTCGTCCTCCAGCCCGCTCAGGGCCCCGTGATCGGTCACCCCCTCGGGCAGGGTGGCCGGGGTCCAGGCGGCGCCATCCCAGATGAGCGCCTGTCCGGCCGTGGCCCCGCCCTGGGAGATGTCGGAGGGCGCGTGCGTGTGGGCCGCGGATGCCTTGGCGGTCAGGACGAAGCGCCCGCTCGACTGATCCCAGCACAGCGCCTTGCCGTCGTCCCCGCCGCCCAGGGCGCCGGGACCGTCCCAACTGAATTGCACCGACGGGGCGGGTCCGCCCATGTCTGCCTCCGGCCCCTACCAGGGCCACGCGTAGACGATGTGGGTGTAGAGGATCACCAGCACCGCCGCCAGGCTGATCCGCCGCCACCGGGACGCCCCAACGACGCGCCGGAGTCGGGCGGAGAGCGTCAGCCCCAGGGGCGGCGCTCCCAGGGCCAGCAGCTCGGCCGCCACGAAAGCGACGGCGCTCAGAGCCAGCAGCCAGCCGACAGGGTCAGTCACGGGTTGACCCGGTCCTTGAGCCCCTTGCCCGCTCGGAACGCCGGGCGACGGTGGGCAGGGATCGTGATCGCCTCCCCCGTCCGGGGATTGCGGCCGGCGCGAGCTGCGACCCGCCTGGTGGTCCAGAGCCCGAAGCCCGAGAGCAGGACGCTCCCGCCGCTGGCCAGCCTGTCCGCGATGATCCCGTCCTCGCCGAAGAGGGCATCGATGATGCGGCCAGCCTCGGCCTTGGTGGTGCCCTGCTTCTCGGCCAGGCGCTCGATCAGTTCGGTCTTGTTCATGGGGTGCTCCTGTGGGGGAGGGTGGGGCGGGAGCCGGAGCCCCCGCCCCTGTGGGTGATCAGGCCTTGAGGCCGGCCGCGTCCAGCAGGTCGTGGATCGTCTTGCCGCCGCCCCAGGCCCAGGTGAAGACGGCGCCCGCGTAGGCCAGCATGGCCGCCACGAACGAGCCCACCGCGTCGGGGTCCAGGGGGTTGTCCGGCGCCGCCGGCAGGTCGAACGGCACCGTCGCCTGGCCGAACAGCACCAAGCCGCCCACGATCGCCAGGCAGACGGCCCGGTAGAGGGCGCGCTTCTCGTCGCCGGTGAGGCTGCCGCCCATGCGGACGATCAGCTCCGTGAGGAGGTAGGCCAGGACCGGCAGGGCGCCCAGCAGCCAGCCGGGCACGGGGAACTCGGGAGCCACCGCCTGGAGGAGCCAGACGGCCGGGAGGAGGGTGGTGGCCAGTGCCAAGATCATGAGGTTCTCCTGTTGGTCGGTTGCGTTGACCGGGCACGGTGCCCGGATCGGTCACATGTCAGTGGCCGTCGCGGCGGCGGCGAGCGTCCTCGGTGTACTGCCCGCCGATGAACGCGCTCTCGGCCACGAGGCCCTCGGCCTCACACCGCCGCTGGGCATCCTCCAGGAACCAGACGACCTTGTTCCAGAGGGGAGTGAGGGGGGCTGTTGGCGTGGTAGCAGGGGCCTTGCCGATAGCCAGCTCCCGCACCAGGGGCATCAGGTTCCGCCCCGGGCAAGCCGTCGCCTGGCCCGGTACCTCCTTGTGGCCCAGCACCTTCAGGGGTCGGCCCAGGGCAGCCTTGCTCCAGCGCTGCACCACCGCCACCACGCGCCGCAGGGCCTCGGCATCCGCCAGGTTCACTGGCTCGGCCTCGTAGTTGCCGGTGATCGCGACGCACAGCACACGGTGGTTCTGGTCCGCACAGCAGGCCCTGGCGAGGCCGGCATCGCCCAGGTAGGCCACGCCGCCCATGCGGATGCCGATGTGGTAGCCGATGCCTGCCCAGCCCCTCCCCTGCACGTGCGCGTCCGCGATGGTCTGCCAGGACTGGTCGCGGGCTCCCACCGTGTGGTGGATCGCCAGCATCTCGACCTGGCCCAGGGCTCGCCTCGCGAAGTCGCCGGCCGGGCCGCTGGGGCTGCGGGGAAGGGATGCGCGCAGGTCCTGGTACTGGCCGCCGAACTCGGCTGCCATCATTGCGCCTAGGTCTGGCATGGGAGCCTCCTTGGGGGGCAGGGTCGGGGCAGGGGAAGGGGCGGCATCAGGCAGGCTGGCCTGCAGCGCCATGACCCGCTCGGTCATGGCCGGGTCGCGGGACAGGTCGAAGGCATGCCAGGCCGGATCCTCCGACGCCCAGCCGAAGTCACACCAACCAGCGATCACGTCGCCGTCCTCGCCCAGGCGCTCGGCGTAGCGCCGGAGCTGGGCCGCGTAGTCGCCTACGGATGGGGGGTGCATGGCCCGTGCGGTCTGCCAGCCCCTCGTCTTCTCGCCGACGGCCGGCGTCACGTCGTCGATGCCGGCCTCGGTGATGAGGATCTTGGGCATGGCCAGGCCAACCGACCGCGCCCAGTCCAGCACCCGGCGGTACCGCAGGCAGAGCCAGCCCAGGGCCTCCTTGCCGTTGCCGGTCACCAGGGCGTCCATGCCGAGGCGTCCGCCCCCGTACTCATGGAGGCCGAGGTAGTGGCCGCCGGCCGCCGCGTTGCGCAGGGCCGGGGCGTAGAGCTGCCAGTTGGCCAGGTCCGGCATGCCGACGCTGAAGCTGCCGATCACGGCCCGCTTGCCGTGACGCTCGCAGAGCTGCATGCCCAAGATGTCGGCCTCAGCCTTCCGGGCCAGCTCATCGGGTCCCTGGTGGGCCTCGTTGAAACTGACCTCGAAGGCATCGATGCCAGGGTTGGCCAGGATGGCCTTCTCGACACGGGCCAGGTAGTCGCCCTTCCGGCTGAGGCTCTGGTCCTGCTCGTAGATCCGGAGGACCGTCAGGGCGCCGACGCTCTTGGCCACCGAGAGCAAGGCCGGGTCCGCATGGTCCAGCCACTTGACCATGCTGGGGCGCACGGTGCGGATGTAGACCGCCGCTGCCCCGTTGGCCTGGCCGCTGTGGATGTGCAGGCCCATCGCGCAGCGGCTCATGAGGAGCCCCCTCGACTGGCCGCCCGCTGCGGGCCTCGGGCCACCGGTGCCATCGGGTAGGTGGGCTCACCCGCCAGCTGCCGCTCTACCAGCTCCAGCCGATGGGTCAGGTTGGCCAGCACGGTGTTGGTCGCGTGCATGTGGGCCTGGACCTCGGCCATCGACGCCGCGATCTTCTCCATGCTGGCGGCCAGGCTCCGCATGGACTCGGTGTGTTGGTCGAGGACCTTCTGGAGAATCTCGCCCAGGCTGACGTCGTGCCGAGCCGCGCGGGCCTCTCTGGCCTCGCCTCGGCTCCGGATCAACTGCATGACCTGGACGACCACCAGGCCGGCCAGGGCCAGCGGGGTCAGGACCTGCGGGGTAGCAAGCGACGTGTCCAATCCAAACCTCCTCAATCTCTGCCGGGGGCGCGCAGGGCCGGGGCCCCGGGCGCGGTGTGGTGCACCGCCGTGGTGATCGGGAGCCGGCGCCCGAGCGGCCAGAGCGGCGTCGGGGTGCTGGGGGTCCGCCAGGCCCAGTAGGTGGCCTCGGCCTCGGCCGTCGCCGTGTCCTGGGCCGCCAGGGTCTGCGTCACCTGGGCCACGAGCGTCTTCTCCGGGCACTCCCAGGGGGCCCCGTCAAGGCAGGCGTCCCGCGTGGGGGTCGGGGTCTCGGTGGCGGGGCTCGGCCCGATCAAGAGCGGGAAGAAGAGCACCAGGCGGCTCTCCGCCCGCCGGGTCGCCGCCGCCGGGGCCCGGAGGGTGGCCCAGACGGCCGTCGCCACCCGGTCCGGCGTCGGGGCCAGGGCCGTGAGGGTGGCCTCGACGTTCGGCGTGGCGGTCGGCCACAGCGCTGTCACCGTCGCGGCCACCGGGTCGAGCGTCGCGCTCGGTGCAGGGGTCCGCGTCGGCAACGCCGTCCAGGTCGGGCGCGGCGTGTTCGTCGCCTCGTCAGTGCCCGTCGGGGCCGCGGTCGCGGTCGGCTCAGCCGTCTGCGTCATCCGCGCGATGGCAGTCTGCACTGCCGGAATGTGCGTGGCTGTCGCGGTCGCGGTGGGCTGCGTCGGCGTCGCCTCCACCGTGGGCGTGGAGTAGATCGGCTCCCCGGTCGGGCTCGCCGTCCGCGTCGGCACGGTCGGCAGCCAAGACCTCAGCGCCTCGTTCACGTCCAGGGCACCCCAGCCGCAGAGCGCCGACTGGTAGATCGGCCCGCAGATCCGGCGAGCGTTGTCGTACAGGATCGTCGCCGCCCTGTCGGGGTCCCACTCGTCGCCCATCGCTTCCCGCATCAGCGCCGCCGCCCCGCTGACGTGAGGCGCCGCCATGCTCGTCCCCGAGAGATAGCCCCACCGCCCGTTCGGCAGCGTGCTCAGCACCTCGCTCCCTGGAGCGGAGAGATCCACGGACGCCCGCTGGCTGTACTCGGCCAGCCGGTCGCCATCGGGCGGGATCGTGGCACCGACCCCGACGACGCCGCCACAGGTCGCCGGCCAGAGCTGCTGCCTGGACCCGGCGTTGCCCACCGAGGCGACAGTGAAGACGCCGTTGCCACGCGCCCAGGCCAGGACCTCGCACAGCTCCGGCGTGTTGGCGCCGCCGGGCCCGCCCAAGCTCATGTTCATCACGTCCACGTCGCCGATCCCGACGCCCCACACGATGCAGGCGGCGACATCCAGCTCGTTGCAGGTCCCGCCGTCGCTGCACGCCTTGCAGGAGTAGATCTCCGCGTCGGGCGCCACGCCGATCACCCCTCGGCCGTTCTCCACCGCCGCGATGATCCCGGCGACGTGCGTCCCGTGGCCCAGCCGGTCAGTCGGAACTCCAACCTGCATCCGCTTGGTGGCGTCGTAGTGATCGGCCTCCACGCACCGCAGGTCCACATGGGTGCAGTCCACCCCCGTGTCGATAACCGCCACCCGGGAGAGGAGGCCGGTTGCCGCATTCCAGCCGTCCGGGTAGGCCCGGATGGCCCGGAGGTTCCAGAGCTGCGCCCAGAAGGGCTCCTGCTCCGGGTCCCGCAGCCCGCCGCCGGCCACCACCATGGGCTCCCTCGCGGCCCGCGGCTGCAGCTCCGCGGTGGGGATCTCCCAGGAGGCCGGGCGCCAGGCCGCCGCCACCCCCGGGACCGAGCCCAGGCCGGACGGCAGGACCGAGCGGCGCCCGGGGGTCCACCAGGCCTGCCACCCCACGGCCGGCAGGTCCAGGGCCGGGGCCCGGGTGGCGGGCCCCAGGGTAGTGAGGGCGCTCTGGATGGCCGCACCCTCGACCGTCATCCCGACCTCGGGGCGGATCAGCACCACCTCGTCGCGGGGGATATCGACAGGGGCCTCGGCCGCCACCCGGACGGGGGCGAGCAAGAGAGCGAGGGCGAGGGGAATGAGGGTTGAGAGTAGACGTGCCATCTAGGGGCCTCCTATGCAGTGCACTGGCCAGGCGACCGGTGCGTCGTTGCGCTGGCCGCGTCGCCGTCTGTCGATGTCGGACCAGCAGCCCAAGGGCGCCTGAGTGCCTCCGCCAGGTCAGCCGCCGGGGCACGCTCCCCGCCGCGATCACCCCGCCGATCACCCGCCTTGGCCCCGATGAAGATCTCGCTCAGCACCACCTTGCCTGCCCGCAGGTCCACCGTGTGGACCACCAGCACGGCGCGCTTCTGGCGGGGGAGTCCCCTCCACCGCAGGAGCAGGAAGACCAGGTACTGGCACTGCGGGCAGTCCACCTGCACACGGCTGGCCGGCCCGGTGCCATCGGTGGCCTGCGGGTGATCCAGGAGATCGAACAGGGGCCGGCCGCAGACGCATCGCACGGAAGCGCGGTGGAACACGGCGTTGGGGAGGGGTGGCCGCTTCATGGAGTGTTCCCCGGGACGTTCCAGAAGGGCACCAGGACCGAGGTGCATCCGCCGGCGCAGGCGCTTCCCATTGACAGGAGCAGCCACCCATCGGGCACGCCGTAGTCCCACCTCCCCTCCAGGTTGGTCGGGGGTCGGGAGTCGGTGGAAGGCGCGCACCACAAGAGCTCGACGGCGACGTTATCGGGGTCGTCGGGGGCCGCAAGCTTCGCAGCCACGTAGTCGCCAGCGTGGAACTCGATGCGGCCCCCGCACCCAGCGACGTCATCCGTCTCTCCCTCGCAGTCGACGACACCTGCTACAGCCGTCTCGCAGAAGGGCAGGTCCAGCGCCTCGGGGTCCACGCTGAAGTCGACCGCGTAGGGGAAGCCATCGACCTTGGACAGGACGATGCTGCCGTCTCGTGATCGCAGGTGGATGCGCTGCCGGTGGTCCAGCCCCACCAGGTTGCCGTGGTTGTTCAGGCTCAGGCCGTTGAAGAGCCTCAGCTGCTGGGTGAGCGCACGCTCCAGTTCGCGGACGCGCTTCTCCAGGGCCTCCACGCGGGCATCGGGAGAGCGCCCCAGGGCCCGGCGCACCGCATGGGCGGCGTAGCCTCGGGTCCGGTCGAGAAGGCTGGGCATCGGCCTACTCCCTCGCATCCCATAGGAAGGCGGAGCAGTTCATCTCGCCGGTGAGGGGCGAGGCTGTCACCGTCTCGATCTGGATCAGACAGGACTGGAAGAGCCGGTGCGGGTCATCTTCCCATTGCGCAGAGACGATCGCCCCGGGCCGAAGGGCCGGCCAGAGGGCCGTGTCCAGCACCCGCACCTGCGTCGGGACCGCGCTGTTGCAGAGCCGCCTCAGCCGGGCCTCGGCCGCCACCAGGGCTGCATCCCGGGTCGCGATGGTGGGGTCGGCATCGGTCTGGCTCGCGCCCGTCAGCCAGCGCGTGGTCAGGCTGGTGGCCAGGGCCTCGAGCGCCGCCTTCCTGCCGAAGGCCCTCGCCGGCGACACCCGCGCCCCGCTCCCGTTCTGGCGTGGCCCTGCGTGCCAGGCCTGGGCCGCCACCAGCAGCGTATCGAGCTTGCCCTCGATGTCGGGCACCGGGTCGAACTCGGCGTTCACGCCGTTGACCAGCAGGACATCGCCTGCGCGATTGTCCCCGGCCAGGGGGTGCCACCAGTGCAGGTCGTAGGCCACGACCATCGGCCTGGCGGTCAGGTAGAACCACTCGCCCCGCCCCTCAGCCAGGGTGGTGAGGAGCTCCCACAGCGGGCGGGCGGCCGTGTCGTCATCCCCGGGCGTGCCCAGGTGCTGCCCCGTCTCCACGAAGGAGAGGGGAGGGTTCGGCGGGTTGGCCATCAGGGCCGCCCGCGCGATCGTTGCCGCCGGCCAGGGCACGGGCCCGGCGAGGGCGGTGTGGTAGCGCTCCAACCACTCGCGCGGACCCGTCAACTCGGCCGACACGTCCGGGCTTGTGGATGAGGGCTGCGGGCTGGTGAGGCGCCCGGTCCACAGCGGTAGCCCGAGGTCTGTCGCGTCGACCTGCAGATAGACGCCGCGGCCTCCAGGCATGCAGCGCTGGCGGTCCCAGAAGGGCAGGTGCCGCGGCGCCACGATGCGCGCCGTCTCTGGTCCCCACATTTCGAAGACCAGCTCGACGGCGCCCAGGTCGTACCAGTCCTCGATGAACTGGCCGCTCCAGCCGTCGAAGGCGTGCACGGGGATGCCGCTAGGCCCAGGCATCGTAGACCTCCGCCCCCATGGACACGCTGACGCCGTCCGTCTCAGCGTAGGTGAGGTTCGTCGCGCCAGCCGGAATCCCTGGCCAGTCGCCCCGGCTGAGGTGGGCCCGTCCCTGGCCATCCTCGTCCAGGGTGATGGCGTGCGTCTCCAGGTCGAGGGTCAGGCCTTCGTCCACGTTCACGATCGGCCCGTAGAGCCGCAGGGTCTCGGCCTCTGCGTTGGCGATGGTGGCCGGGTCATCCGGCCGGCCGAACTGGTAGCAGGTGTGGTCGACGGCCGCCACGACGACGAGGGGCGCATCGCCGAACGTGACCTCAACGCCGCTGATCACGAAGCCGTCGTTGGCCGCCGGCTCCATGGAGAGGCTGTTCTCGCTGGCCCCTGGGGCCTGGGGATCGTAGGGCTTGTAGCGGGCGAAGAGCCCCAGGGCTCCGCTGGTGAATGCGAACGAGTGCGTGCCGCTCCCGCCGCTGGTGTTGACGTCGTACTCGGCCTCCTCGCAGACGTTGCCGTCGCGGTCGATGTAGCCCACGACCAGGACGCCCTCGCGGCTGACAGCGTCGCCGTCCAGGGTAGAGGCGTCCCAGTCGAGCTGCGCGGCCGTCAGCTGGCGGGGCGTGCGCCAGAGGACGCGATCAACCAGGGGCAGGCCGGCGGCCGGCCCAGCGGCCCGGTACTTCAGCCCAATGGCCGTGGCTGGCGAGCCCACGGTCTTGGGAACCATGCGCAGGTACTGGTCGCCCTCCCCTGTCTTCCGCTCCCGCCCGCGGTCGGCCAGGTCGCCCCACAGCCAGGAGGCGGCGTGGGGCACGACGCGGCTGGCATCGCCACCGTCGATCTCGAGCAGCTCGTCGAAGGTCCAGGCAGTGTTCGTGGGAGCGGTGGCGCTGGACAGGACCAGGGGCCGCAGTCGGTCGTCGATGTAGTCAGGCGTGCCCGCAGTCCTGCGCCCCCAGCACAGATCGACGATCCCTGTGGCCCACCACATGTTGACGAAGTCGGTGCCACCGGTCCCGCTGGCGCTGCTGAGCGCAGTCGAGTCGCGCCGGCCGCGGACCACCGTGATGGTGCGGGCGTCGGCGTTGTAGCCCGTCACCAGAACGATCTCGGTGCCTGGTGTCGTGTGCTCGATTACGGCGTAGAAGGGGAAGGCCGGCAGGTCGTCGGCACCGTCCCGGAGCTTCAGCGCGGTATCGGGTGCACCGATGGGGGCATGGACCTGCCACTGCCGCCCTGGCGGCATGGTGAGGAGTGTCCAGACGTGGGTGAGGGCATCGTTCCAGGTGTGCCCGGCGGCATCTGCCGCCCAGCGCGGGAAGCGCACGCCACCAACATAGACCTCGACATCATCCCCGCTGCTGAGGCTCCGGCTGGCTGTCACCTCGGCGCCGTGATCCCAGCCGTCCGGCGTGAGGAGGATGGGCCAGTCGACCATCTCGCGGGGGGCGGTGTTGGCGATGGTGATGCGCCTGCGCATCGTGAGTCCATCCCCGCCGGCCTTGTCGGAGTTGGCCAGGAGAGTGATGCTGCCGCGTCGGCTGGTCACGGTCCCCGCGTTGGTCACCGCCATCGTGCCGGGCACGCTGGCGGGGGTCATGGGGGTGGGCTCGGGGCTGTGGTAGATGCCCGAGAGGAGAGCCCACCGGCCCTCGTAGATGCCGTTGTCGCCGCCGGCCGTCGCGGGGTTCTCGCTGTGGCGCGAGAGTCCAAGGGGCATGACCTCGGCGGTCTTCTCGGTGCCACCCTCCTCGAACAGTAGGGTGCCTGGTCCCAGCCAAGGCGAGTAGATCGCCTCCAGGGCCTCCCGCGCTGCGTGGACGCGGCCCGTGCAGCGGTGGACCACTGAGATCTCGCGCGAGTCGTAGGTCTTGCCGGTGGCTCTTGGGTAGCGCTTGGCCCGGCTGGCAGACGCCAGGCCCGTCCCGTCGACCCTCCCGGCGATCTCGCCGTAGCCGCTGAAAGTGGCGAAGTTCGCGGTCTGCAAGGGGATAGCCACCCCGGTCTTGTCCGGGGTGAAGCTGACCAGGTTGATGCCCACAGTGCTCATGGTCAGCGCCTCCCCAGCGCATCAAGGAGCGCTTCCTCGGCCTCGGACCCCTCGGTGACCGTGATGTCCCGGAACTGCTGGTGACGCACGTCCCCGTTGTGGATGCTCTGGTTGACCGTGAAGTTGTTGGGCCCCTTGAAGCCCATGGCGACCAAGTCAGCGGCCACCGACCTGAGCTGCAGGGCATCGGCCAGCATGTTGTTGATCCAGGCGACATCCGTGACGGGCGGCGGAATCGGCCCCGGTGGCAGGCCTGGGGGCACGGGCGCCGGCGCCGTGATGGGCTCCGGGTTCTCGACCTGGGCCGGCGGCGGGGGCGGGGGCTCGGGCGGGGCAGGGGGCGCCTGGCTCTCGCGGGCGGCGGCCTCCTGACGCAGGCGCTCGACCTCCCTCAGCCACTCCTCGAAGCGCCGCTGGGCTTCGTCGGCGATGGTCTTGGCGCGCTTCGCCTGCTCGGCCAAGAGGGCCTGCACCTCCTCGTCCGTCTTGCCCAGCTTCAAGAGCTCGAGTGCGTACTCCTCTTGGAGCTGCTTCATGCGCGCCTTGTGCCGGTCCTCCTCGGCCTTCTTGGCCTGGTCGAGGGCCGTCAGCTCATCGTCCCACTTCTGCTTGGCCGCGGCCTGCTGCTCCTTCAGGGCAGCCAGCTCATCGCCGAGATGGGCCTTGGCGAGCTCGTGGCGCTTGTTCTCGGCCTCGATGTCCCCCTCGAGTGCTGCCCGCGCCTCGTCGTTGCTTTGCTTCCGCAGGTCGAGCTGGAGCTTGAGATCCTTGAGGATCTGCTCGGCCAGGCTGGCCTGGTCTTCCTGCTCCTGGGTCTGGTCCTCGAGGTGCTGGGTGGTCCCTTCCAAGATCGAGCGGATCTTGTCGAGCCGCACACTGCGCCCGGCGAGGGCCACCTCGACCACCCGGCGGTCCTTGGGGTCGATCAGCCCTTGGTCGAGCGCCTTCTGAAGCGCAGCCTTCTGGGACTCGCTGAGGGTGCCGCGCGTGGGCTTGTCATCCGGCAGGTCGGAGATGACCTTGTTGATCTGGTCGAGCAGGCTCTTGGTCTCAGCCAGGCCGCTGTTGGCCTTGGTGAGCGACTCGACGTCGATCCCCAGGCCGGCCAGGTAGTCCTTCTGCTCTTGAGTGAGCGGGGTGAGCCCATTCTTGAAGATGTCGAGCAGGGTGTTGGCCCGGTCGATGCGCGTCTCTTCCTGGTCGATGCGATCCCGCTCGGCATCCACCTCGGCCGTGATCGCCGCCAGGCGGGCATCGTGGTCCTCGTCCTCGGCCTGCCGCCGAGACTCAAGCAACCGCTCCTCGGCCTTGATGCGCCGCTCGAACTGCTCCAGCTCGATCTCCCGCTGGGCCTTCCGTCGCGCTATCTCGGCCTCGATGTTGTTGATGACCCCCTCGTGCGCATCGTTCTCGGCGTCCTGGGCCAGCTTCTGGCTGGCCTTCAGAGCATCCTCGGCGTCCTTGATGGCCTTGAGCCGCTGCGCTTCCAGCTCGCGCTGGATCTTCTGCTGGTCCTCGAGCGCATCATTGACCCGCCCCCAGGCATCGTACTGCGCCCCGACCTGGAAGGTCTGGTCACGCAGCACGTTGTTCATGTCGTCGTTCTTGTCCTTCAGCAGGTCGAGCTCGTAGTTGAGGTCGGACAGCCGCGACTCCAGCCCGGAGGTGTCGGCCTCTGGGTTGGCCTTCTTGGCGTCGCGGATCTGCCGCTCCAAGGCGGTCTTCTGCCGCTCCAGCGCGTTCGACTGCTCTTCGTAGTAGACCCGCCAGCGGTTCGTGAGACCATCGATCAGGGCCTTCCAGAGCTTCTCCTGCTCCTCCGGCTGCCCCGCCAAGGCATCGATCTGGCGCCGCACGTCCTCAAAGCTGCCCGCATCGAGGATGCCGGCCTGCACGAAGAAGTCGGAGCCGAGCTCGACCTTCAGCTCCTTGAACTGGGCCAGGATCTTGTCGAGCCCGCCGCCAGTGAAGAACGCCTGCAAGGCGCCCTGGATTGCCTGCCGCGCCCCCTCGGCCGCCCCCTGGGCTCGGGTGATCGCCTCGCCCACGCGCTGCCATTCCGCTTCCAACCGCCGCACTTCAGCGTTGGTGGCATCCAGGTTGCGCGCGATGGTCTGCTGGTCGAAGAGCAGCCGCATGAAGTCGGCCGTGGCCTGGATCTCAGCCTGCAGCACGAAGGGGTTGACCCCCCTGCCCAGCCCGCTCAGCGCCTGCTGGAGCGCGAGGCCCTGGTTGGACCAGCCCATCGCGCCGGCGCCGTTGTACATGCCGAAGACGGTGAACGGGTTCTGAGTCTCGGTCATCAGCGCCCGCACGTCCGTGAGCACTGCCATCGGGCTGTTCTTCTCGGCTCCGCCGGAGCCGATGTAGCGCCCGGTGATGACGAAGTTGGCCCCCTTGGCCAGGCCCGCGAGGTCCTTCTGAAGGTCAACGATGGCAGCCTTGGCCTTGTCGATCCCCAGCACCTGGAGCGGAATGTCGAGCTTCTTCGGCAGCCCCTCGAAGGACTTGCGCAGGTCTTCCACCTGGCGCTGGAGGTCCTGCCCCGCCTTGGTCTGGTCGCGGAAGCTGGTGACGGTGTCATCGCCGGCGGTCTTGGCAGCGTCTGCCGCCCCCTCCTCGCCCTCGACCCGGCTGTCGCTGATCCTGGACGCACTGTCGCCCAGCTCCTGCATGTCGGCGCTGAGCCCCTGGATGCTGGTGCGGCCCGGGCCTACCGCCGCCGGGATGCCTTCGCCCAGGCTTCGGAAGCCTGCGTTGGCCGCCCCTGCGCTCTTGACGATCTGCTCGCCTCCCGACTTGATGTCAGCCGCCGCCCCGGTGTAGGTCTTGCTGATCCCGCCGATCGACCCTGAGGCGATGGTGCCGGTCGTGGCCATCTCGCCCTGCATGCGGCCGTGGACCTGGCTCACCTGTTGGCCGGCCGTGCTGGCCTGTTGGGCGAAGCCGGCGTGGGCCTGGCCCGCCTGCCCCGCGCTCTGCTGCACGGTGCCTGCCCAGGCCTGGGAGGCTGCACCTGACAGCGACAGGTCCTCCCGGATACCTCCGCCCGTCGCGATCTGCGCCTGCAGTTCGCCTTCACGGGTCGTGTTGCGGGCTGCCGCGTTGGCCTGGAGGTTGGCCGTGGTGGCGTCGGCGTCGGAGCGCATGTCGGCGCCGGCCTGCGCGACGCCGGCGGCGGCGCCGGCGGCCGCTGGGGGCATGGTCTCGAGCGCGGCGTTTGCGGTGGCGGTGCCGGCCAGCACACCCTCGGCCAGCATGGCGCCGCTGCTGCCGAGCCCGGAGAGGGAGGCATCGACCGTTGCCGCCGTCTCGGCCGTCAGGCCGAGCTCGGCCCGGGCCTGCTGGTAGGCAGCAACGCTCGTGCTGGCGTACTCGCCCGCCTTCCCCTCGCTCACGGCCAGGCTTGAGTCGATCCCCTTGATGGCCTCGCCCAGCCCGACGGCCGCAGCCACGTCACCCTGGATCGCCTGGCCGAACTGCGCGTTGAACCGTAGGGTCGCTTCTGCCGCCGGATCGAACAGCTCTGCCCCTGGGAACGCCGACTTGAGTGATCCGAAGATGACCTGTGCCTGGCTCTCCGTGATCGTCCCCAGCCGCAGCATCGCGTTGACCTGGTCGAGGCTCGCCTGCGCGATGGCAGTCTGGCGCTCGGCCTGCTCAGCGGCGAAGCCGGCCCGCAGCTCGGTCACGCGCTTGGCGTTCTCTTCCTGGACCGTTGCGATGCGCTTCGCCGCCGCCTCCTGGGCCTTGGCGATGCTGTCGGCGTTGCCCTTGGCCTGGGCAGCTGCGATGTCCTCTTGGGCCTTCGCCTCCGCCTCGGCCAGGCGTTGGGCGTTCTCTGAAGCCAGGGACTGCTCATCGGTCGCGTTCTGCTTGCGGGCCTGGAGGTACTCGCTGAAGAGCTGGTTGCGGCGCCCGATCGCATCCTCGATCGCCTTCTCCTGGTCCTTCTGTCCATCCTCGTCCGTGACCCGCTGCACCCCGAAGGACTGCAGCCCGCTGGACAGATCGAACTTGGCCGCGGCCTGGGCAGCGGACGCCTGCTCGGCGAACAGCTTGAGGTTGGCCTGGGCATCCTGCAGAGAGACATTGCCAGCGGCCACGGCCTCGGCCTGGGCACGCATCTCGGCCTGGAAAGCCTCGCTGGCCACGACACCCTGGTCCAGGCCATCCGCGGTCAGCGCATACGCCTGCAGGGCCCGCTCACTCTCTTCAGCCGCTCGAGCCTGGTTCGATGCATAGCCGTTCAGGGCCGCCTGCGCCTGCGTGTAGGTGATCGTCCCCTGGGCCACCTGTTCGCTGAGGTTCTTCTGGAGCGCTGCGAACTGCTCGCTCTGAAGCGACACCTCGCTCAGAGCCTGGCTCTGCTTCGCGCTGTTCGCCAACTGCTGTGCGACTGACGCCGCCCGCTCCTGCTCGCTCTTCGTCAGCACCGCCCCGGCGCCGGCCGCCTTGCTGGTGCTGTCGGCGACCTCCAGGAGGCGCGCTCGGTACTCGGCCGCGCTGATCTCTCCGTCCCGGAACCGCTCGTTCAACTCGGCCTGCGCCAGCTTGAACGCATCCGACTCGCGGACGGCCGGGCTCATGTTGGTGCTCAGTTCAAGGAAGGCGGCACCCGCATCGATCGTCACCTGCTTGTTCTTGGCGATCGCCTCGTTGACGCGCTCTGCCTTGCTGGCCGCAGTGTCCGCCTCGCCGCCGCCCGCAATTCCAGCCCACCACCGCTTCATCGACGCGATGGCCGCGTCGTTCTCAGCAGTGACCTTGGCCTTCCAGATCGTCACCTCGTCGGCCGCCTCGGCGAAGCTGTCCCTCAGCACGAAGCCCGCCTTGGCCAGCAGTCCGCTCTCCTCCCTCGCCCGTCCGGCGGCCTGCAGGAAGTCGTTGTAGCCACCACCCGCCTCGATGGCCTTTTGCTTCTGCTCCTCCCATGCGGCGGACGAGGCCTTCAGGCTGGCGCCCACAAGAGCGACCGCACCAACGACCAGGCCGAGTGGCAGCAGCAGCGGTGCCAGGACCGCCCAGAGGGAGCCCACGGCACCGGTCAGGGTCGCGAATCCGGTGCTCGCCAGGGCGGACACGCCGCCGGCGGCCCCGATGGCCGCGATGAGCGGCGCGAAGGCCACCTGCGCCCCGACGATGGCCCCCACCAGGGCCACCCCCGCCACCACCAGCCCTGCCATGCCGGCGATGACGATCCGGATGGGGCCGGGCAGGGCCTCGAAGGCATAGACCAGCGGTGACAGGACCGATGAGGCGAACGATGTGAGCCCGCGAATCAGCGGGTTCAGCCCATCGAGCAGGGCCCCCAAGACGGGCAGCAGGGCCCCGCCCAGGGTCAGGACCAGGTTGTTGGCGCTGGACCGGAGCACGGCCATCTTCTGCGCCGGCGTCTCCGAGATGAGGTCAAAGGCTGCCGCCGTAGAGCCCGCGCTCGACTGTAGGGTCGCGATCTTGGAGGCCGTCTGCGAGGCGTTATCGCCCGTGGTGGTCAGGATGGCGTTGACCGCCTCGGTCGATCCGACCAGCTCGATCAGCGGCTTGCCGGTGTCGACGCTGGTCTGGCGCACCAGGTCCAGGACGAAGGCCAGGCCCTTCTGCTTGATGGCCGCCTCGGCGCTGGCAAAGCCTGCCGCCTGCAGGCTGGCCTTCACGTCGGCCGTCGGCTTGGACAGGGCTGTGAAGGCCGCCTTCATCTGGGTGACGGCCTCGCTGGTCCCGACACCCTTGGTCGTGATCTGGGCCAGGACGGCCAGAGTCTCCTTGTAATCAGCGCCGCTGGCGGCCGCGATCGATGCGACGCCGCCGAAGCTGCCGGCCAGCTCGTCGAAGGTGGTCACTCCGACGTTGGCCGCCGCGAACATCGCATCGGAGACGGAGGTGGCCTGGTCGGCACTGAGGTTGAAGCTGTTCAGGGTTACGGTCAGCGCCTTGCCGGCGCTGTCCATGGTGGTCAGGCCGGCCGTGGCAGCCTGTCCGGCCACCCCCAAGAACTCGACAGCCTTGCCCGCCTCGATGCCGCTGGACAGCGCGTCATAGGCCGCCCGGGCGCTGTTCGTGGCGTCCTGCCCGAGGGCAGCCGACACGTCGAGGATGCCCTGCTTGTACTCGCCCAGCCGGGCGTTGGTCTCGGACGACAGGGTCCCGATGTTGGTGATGGCCTGGTCGTAGCCAGCAGCCTTGTTCGTGACGTCCAGGATCGCAGCGCCAGCCGTCAGGAACCCATCTGCCAGCTGCTTGGTAGCCTCGGTCAGGTCGACGGTGGCCTGCGGCTTCGGGACTGGCTGCTTGTTGCTGCTCTGCTCCATCGCCGCGGTCAGCTTGTCGATGGACGCCTGCAGACCCTTGAGGCTGTCCGCTGCCGCGTCGAGCCCCTTGAGGTCTGAGCCTATGACCAGGGTTCCCTGGATGTCGCCGATGCCACCAGACACGTGGGCTACCTATCGAAGTCTTCGACCCGGCCATCCGACCAGATCATCCGCCGCGGGCCCTGCCAGCAGTCCTCATCGATGAGGGGGTTGCCGGTGAGCTTGTTGAGGTCCTTCTCGATCCTGTAGGTCACGTTGGTTCGCAGGTTGCTGAAGTCCGTCGCGGTCGGGGATGTGGCGCCGAAGGGTCCCCAGGTTCGGACTCGCTTCACCAGCCGATACCAGGCCCGCTCCGCTGCGGCGCGGTAGTCCTCGCGGGTGGGGGCTGGCGGGGTGGATGAGGACCGGCCCTTCCCGGAGCGCTTGCCGCGGGCTGTCTCGCAGGCCTTCTGCCACTTGTCCTGCAGACTGCGGGCCGCCTCTTCCATCGCGGCGTCGACGTGGCGCCCGAACGACGCCACCGCCCGGTCGAGGTCCACCGCTTGGAGATGGTCGCCTATCGCCAGGGCCCTGGATGGGCGCCAGTCGGTGGACTGCCACTGCGACCACAGATCCCACAGCCATGAGCGGTCAGCGGCGAAATGTGATCAGGCCGCCCGCCTGGACGGTCATGATCTGGCCCATGAGGGCGTAGAGGTCGTTGATGGTGAAGCGGAAGGCGCCGTCCTTGCCCGAAGCAACCGCACCGTCCCCAGGGCGGAGCAGCACCAACTGGTCGTCGTCCGGCACTTCCTCGGGTGTCACGAAGAGGGGCCGGAGATCGGCCACGTCGATGGCCATCAGGGCCTCGTCGCGGTGCGTGTTCTTCAGCAGGGGCCGCCTGCTCTGCAGTGCCCCGGCGGCCTCCTGGTCGCCGGCCTCGAGGGCAGCCTTGTGCTCGGCGTTCCACGCCTCCTGGGCATCCTCGAACTCGGCCTCGTCCTGCGCCCGCGCCGTAGACAGCTCCTCGGGCTCGATCCGTGCCAGCTCCACGACCACCCGATACTGGAGGTCCAGGTAGTCGTCGATCTTCTCAGGCGACTTCAGGGTCGTATCCCCCTCGGTGATCAGCGTGCGGGCCATGCTGGTGAGGGGCTGAGGCCAGTCCTTGTGTGTGGTCAGGGCGGTGAGGTCCGGGCGCTGCACCAGGATCTGCTCGCCGCAGTAGGGGGCGACCACGTAGGCCACCTGCGGCCCGATGGAGCGGGCGAGGCGATCCCGGCTGCTGATGGCGGCCAGCTGTCGCTGCTTGTTACGGTTCGCGTCGATCTTCGCTCGTGCGGTTCTGGGAGACATGGGGGCACTTTCTCCGCGGTAGCGGTCAAGAGAAAGGCCGGGCGCCGCTCGGAGGACAACGGGCGCGGCGCCCGGCCAGGCGGTGATCAGTAGGCGGTGGTGCCGGGCCAGACAGAGGGCACGGCCGTCTGGGCGGTGTGGTTGATGATCCGGCCGAAGGCGCTGTCGCCGTAGTAGCTGACGAGCGCATCACCGGACCACGACTGCGCGTGCTCGCTGCCCTGCTCGAAGCCGGCGCCCGGACCCTCGTTGGCCCGCGCGCGATAGAGCACGATGTGGCTGTCGCCGCCGCGGGTGTTGAGCGCCCGGACGATGACGCCGAACTCCCCGGGGATCGACTCGCTCAGCAGGTCGATGTAGCTGCCCCCGACGAAGTCCGTGGCGGTGTCGCCAGTCAGGGTCGCCATGAGGTTGAGGTCGATGCCCGACACGCCGAGCTCGAAGATGAGCTTGGTGGTCTTGCTGAACACGTCGCAGATCGTGTCGTTGCCCTCGATCTCGACGACCAGCACCTCCCGGTCGAACTGGAAGGTCTGCAGGCAGCCGATGAGCTGGCTGGTGCCGTAGGTGGGGTCAGTGACCCCGCCCTCGAGGCGGTTGCCGGTGGCGGTGATGGGGTAGATGCGTCCCTGGTTGCAGCCGACGGGCTTCGACCAGGGCGCCGTGGTGACGGTCATGGTTGTTCCCTCGTGTGAGGCTCAGATCCCCGATCGGGGTGCTCTCGTGGAGTGGAGGCCGGCTCAGCCGCAGCAGCGCCGGGGCGCCTGCTCGGCCTTGATGCGGCGCAGGTGATCGTCACTGGGCCGGTCGTCCGCAGTCGCCAGCCGGAACTTCGCCCCGACCGTATCGGCCGCCCCTTCGGCGATGAGAGCGTCGGCCAGGGCGGCCGGCAGAGTCACCGGGTAGAGGGGCCAGAACTTCACGGCCTTGGGCAGGTGGGGCGGCAGCACCAGGAAGGGGCCATCGCGCTCCAGCACGACGGCCTTGGTGGCGCCGCTGGCAGGGGCGGCCGTTGCCGCCGGCGCAGGGGCCGGGGCGGGCTCCGGCTCGGGGCTCTGTAGCTGGTCCGTGTCGTCCATGCGGGAGGCTCCTTGAGGCGCAGGCTGCCGGCGATCCGGCGGGCGGCGATGGTGGTTCATGCGGATGGCTCCAGGAAGTCGGTGTAGGCGACGAAGCGGGCGGCCTCGTAGCAGGCGGGCCGCTTGCCGCTCCCGGTGACCACGCTCGTGTCCGTGAGGCCCGACAAGGGCGTGTCCACGTACTCGATCAGGTAGAACAGGTCGGTGTCGGTGAGGGCGCTCGGGCGGTAGGTTCCCGTGTTGGTCTTGTGCAGCACCTGGCGGGCTCGCACCAGCCCATCGCGGATCTCGCTGTAGCCCTCGGCCTGGAAGACGTGGAGGAGCAGGAAGATCCGGCGGATCGTGTCGCGCCCCGCCTGCATCGGGCCGTCCGAGCCCACCGTCAGGAGGGCAGTGGGCAGAAGGGACTTGAACCCGCCATCCAGCTCGTAGGCGTCGGGCGTGTCCTCGGGGTTGATCGGGTGCACGCCCTCGCCATCCCCTCCACCATGCGAGAGGTAGATGCCGCCGCGGAAGATCGCGGCGGTCAGCGGGTCCTCGCGGAGGCGCCGGCACACCGACTCCACCGGGTGGGTGGGGAACTCGATGCTCATGCGAAACGCCCCGTCTTCACGTCACGCACCCTGCTACCGCGGCCCTCGAGCGCCGCCCGCACGCCGCCGGCAATGATCCGGGGCGCCAGGGCCGCGAAGGTCTCCTGGGTCAGGAGGATGATCGCGTAGCGGCCCTCGAAGCGGTTCTCCAGCCAGATCCCGTAGTCCACGCTGTGGACGATGGCGGCGCCGACCTGGCCGGCGTCCGCGAAGGCCTGGCCCGAGAGGCCGCGCCGGGCTGCCCCCGTGCGGTCCTTCCAGGGGGCGTAGGTCTTGGCGAAGGCCTCCATGTCCTCGGCCAACTGCGCAGCGCCGTCCGCCATGCCCTCGGGGATCACGCTGTCGCGCAGCCCCTCGATGGCCGCGGCTGCGCCGATCGGCCCCTCGTAGACGAAGCCGCTCTTGAGCTTCGCCGAGGTCTTGATCGGGCGCCACTGGAAGTTGGCCGAGATCATGGACAGCCCCTACTGCTTCGCCAGGGTGAACTGCAGCACCCCGCCCGCGATGGTGTACTTCAGGGTGCCGTTCGCGATCTGCACCTCGAAGCGCTTGTCGCCGGCCGCGAAGGCCGAGGTGTTGGCATCGGTGATGGTGATGTCCATGAGGCCGCCGGTGCCGCCGCCCACCAGGGCCGGGGTCGCGGTGAAGTCGGCCGTGCCGGAGTCGGGCGGGTAGACCCCGAAGTTGCGGGTCGTGTAGCCGCTGATGTCCACTGGATCCCCGTCCTCGTCGACCACCGCGATCCGGAGAACGAGGTCGTTCTTGGTGAAGAGGGGGATGGCGAAGCGGTTGATGGCCCCCAACACGCAGGTGAGCGTGCGGGTCATGGACCTTGCCTTGAGGATGGTGGTGCTCATGAGGTGATCAGGTCCTCCAGAACCCGCAGGACGGCCGGCGAGCAGGTGTTGAAGAGCCCGCCCGAAGTCTCCAGGCGCACCTCGACGTAGTAGTCGCCGGCGAGGCCGCTCGTGTCGCCGGCGACGGTGGTCCAGGAGAACTCGCCTCCCGTGCCGCCGCCCACCAGGTCAAGGTCCCCGGCCAGGTTGTCCGAGGCCAGCGCCGCGCCCGTGGGGTTCCCCTGGCCGTCAAGGGCGTAGATGGCGAGGTCGATGTCGGTGTAGCTGGACAGGTTGACGGCGGTGCCGTTCTCGTCCACCACCTTGAAGCTGAGCACGCGGATGTCGCCGCTGTGGATCGGGATGACTGGCTTTGCAGCCATTGGTGTTCCTTCCTTGCTAGCCCTGGGCCGCCTCGGCCAGGGCACGGGTGAAGGTCTCGCCCTGCACCGAGCCCTGCTGGGGCTCGACCAGGACGACGCGGTACTGGGTCTCTCCCCAGATGAACAGGTCGCCTCGCTTCACGTCGAAGTCGGCCGGCCCGATGACCTCGGCGCCGAGGAACGCGGCGGCGCCGCCGCCGAGCCGCTCGCTGGACCCGGCGAGCAGCCCCACCTGGCAGGACTGGGCATCCAGGTTGGTGCTGCCGCGCCGCAGGACCAGCGAATGCGTCATGAGCGGGGCCACGGCCTCAGCGAGGGTGGCGGCCGCAGGGCGAGCGAGGCGCGGCATCAGCAGTCCTCGCCCTTCACGATCGGTGGCACCAGGCGGTCGATCCAGCCCGCGACGCCGGCGCCGTTGCGCACTGCGGCCCTGGTGGGGCCACTGCGTCCGAAGAGCGCCATGGGGGTCTCGGTGCTGGTCCAGCTGTCCACCTGCCGGATCAGGTCGGCCGCCTCACCGCGCAGGCGCCCGCAGAGATCCGCCCAGTCCGCCCCCTCCCGCCAGGTGACCGTGGCCGGCCCCAGGCTGTGGCTCTTCAGCTCCTCGCCCTGGCGCGCCGCGAACCACTGGCAGGCCAGACGCGCGGCCGTCAGGAGCACTGTGGCCGAGGTGAGGATCTGGGCCCGGTTGGCGTCGTAGGCGCCGTGCCCCGAATCGAGAATGTCGGACCAGGAGGGCACCAGGGCCATCACCTGGGCTTCGACGAGCGGCAGGTAGGCGCCGGACTCGACCAGGCCGTTCGGCACGGTGGTCGTGTCGTCGGCCGTGAGGCCAAGCGCCTGCCGGATGTCGCCGTAGTCACCCTCAGCGATGATGAACACCTGGTGCCCCCTCGCAACCTTACTCGGTGGCCCGGATGAGGCCCTGCCCCTGGAGCTCCTCGAGGAGCGCCTGGGCCGTGGCCTTGCCGATGCCCCTGACCTTGGTCAGGACCTCCAGCTTGTTGCCGCCCTTCTCCAGCTCGGAAACCAGGTCGGCCACGCCTTCGAAGCCCGCGGCCTTCAGCGCCGCCACTTGGGCAGGCAGCAGGCTCACCAGACTGCCGAGGCTGCCCTCGGTCAGCCCCAGGTCGCTGGTGTCATCGTTCTGCTCGATCTCGACCAGCGTGCCAGCCCGGAGGGCGGCCACGACACGCTGGTTCGGGTAGAGCATCCAGGGCGCTGTCTTGCCGGCTGCGTCACCCTTCACCCCGTGACCTTCATCGATGCAGACCTCGCCGGCAGGCATGCTGTAGGCGGGGTTCTCGGGGTGACGACGATCCCGATCGAAGAACACGATCGGGCTCTGGGGGTTGAGCTTGTCGTAGCGCGTGCGGCGCGGCGCTGCGACCAGGATGTGCTTGGGTGCCATGGGTTTCTCCTCGGGATGTCCCCGTGCTCGGTCTGGGCTCAGCTGTTCACGTCGAGGGTGCGCCGGCCACCGTCGCGCAGGTGGTCGAAGCCCGTGTACTCAGAGATCACGATCTTGTCGAAGCGGCCGTCGATGACCTTGTCGCGCTCCACCAGGAGCGGCGTGTACTTCATCCGCAGCGTCGACGCATCCGCGAACAGCATCTTGTTCGAGGTGGCGTAGGACCGCGCGTACATCGGCGGCACCACGCGCCGCTCGGGCCGCGCGCCCTGCCCGGCCAGGAGGGCCTGCAGGCCCGCGAAGGTCATGTGGTTGGCCGTGCCGGTGTTCGAGATGTCGAACTTGTGCACGACCGCCGAGAGGCCGATGGCCACCGTGAAGGCGTAGGGATCCAGCTCGGCCAGGCGCATGAACTCCAGGATGTTCCCGTAGGTCACGGTGCCGGCCACGCCACTCGTCAGGGCCGAGACGTTGGTGTTGGTGGCCGCCGCGCTGGCGCCATCCCCCAGGAGGTGCTTGTCGTAGGCCACCTGCTCCAGGACCAGGGACCGCTGCTGCGAGATCCAGTCCAGGTGCTGCTGCAGCGCCGGGAGGGCGTACTCGGCCATCGCCCGGTAGCTGATGTCGAGCTCGATGGCGTACTCGTTCATGCGGTGGGTGCGGTCGGTGCCGCTGATGGAGTAGACCGCCGGGGTGGCGAACTCCTCGATGCGCCGCATGGTGGTGGTGTTGGCGTCGTGCGACATGTGGAACCCGTTGTAGGGCCGGGTGTCGCTCGTCTGCTCCTGCAGGCCCACCAGCAGCGGCAGGATGGAGTTGCGCAGCGGATCCGCCGTGATGCGCCGCGCCATGCTGTGGGGGCGCAGGGCGGTGTTGTCGTCGCCGGCGGCGGTCGACATGTAGAAGCGGTCGAACTGGGCGATCAGGCCGGCCCTGAGGCCCTGCTCGATGACGAGCGGGAAGAGCAGGGCGCCGCGGCCGCCGCCGGCCGCGAAGAGCTCGCCCACGGTGCTGGCGCGCAGGCCGCGCATCGGGTCGTCGTTCAGGCGGACGCCGTAGGCCAGGAGCAGGCGCTGAAGCACAGAGGTGCCGCGGAGCCAGTCGGGCTGGTCCTCGGAGCGGTCCTGCCGCTCCAGGTACTCGAGCACGGAGACCTGGTCGCGATCGGCCTCCTTGAAGATGCCGTCGTCCAGGTTGCGGGCCAGGGCGGCGGTGCGCTCAGGCACCGCCGTGGGGGTGAAGTCGCGAAGGTTGATCAGGTTGGGCATGGGTCACCGCCTCACAGGTAGACGGCGATGTTGCCGTCAGAATCAGCCGCATCCTCGATGATGAAGCCGCGCGAAACACCCAGCTCGGCGGCCGTGCCGGTCGCCACCTCGCGGATGTAGCCCTTGGCCGACGAGGCGCCCAGGGCACCGACGATCTGCTTGCCCTCCGTGATGGAGGCGCCGCTGCCGGGCGGGAGCTTCATCACGCCCTCGACCTGCACGGTGCAGTAGCCGTCGGCGGACACCTGGGCCAGGCGGCCCAGGACGAACTCGCCTGCCTCGGTCAGCTTGACCGTGCCATCGCCGGCCGTGGTGAAGGTGACCGCGAGGCCCACCTGGTCACTGCCGTTGTCGGCGGTCTCCAGGTAGGTGATGGTCGATGCGTCGATCTCGAGGGTCAGGAACTTCGCGTGCTGGCCCCGGAAGTCCAGCGTGTCGCGGGGGTCTGCCATGGTGGCTACTCTCCTGTCAGCGGACCGAAGCCGGGTCGGGCCGGCCTTCGGGGGCGGTGCCGCGGCTCTCGACGACGGGGTCGGAGGTGCGGCCGGGCGTGATTGCAGCGTCGGCAGTCGCCTTGAAGAGGTTGATCTGGCGCTCGACTTCCTCCGGCGACAGGCGCTCGGCCAGCTTGCGCTGGGCCGCGGTTGCCTCGTCGTCCAGCTTCAGGCCGGCGCGGGTCATCTGGCGCAGGAGCTCGTCGACCAGCCGCCCATGCGCCCCACGGCCCAGGGCCGCCAGGGTCATGACGCGGTCGAGGGTGGCCGCCAGTGGCTCGCCGTCCTGGGCCTCCAGGCGGGCCTGGACCTGCCGGAGGGTGGCGTCGGCCCTGGCCTCGGCGTCGGCCTTGGCCTGCCTGGCCGCAGCAGCCTCATCGGTGAGCACGCGGTGCAGGGCGGCCGCCGGATCACGGTCGCCGCCGGCCAGCTCATAGGCGGCGACCCGATCCGGGTCGGAGCCCAGCAGCTCGCGCACCCGGGAAACCAGTTCGTTCATGGGGTACTCCAGTTCCTGGTGGGGCGGCGCGGCAGAGGGCTCGCCGCGCCCGTCAGCGGTTGGGGACTCGTCCGTGTGCTTGGTGCGTCCCAAGTCGAAGATCGCGCTGGTCTGGCCGGTCACGTAACCGCGCGTGAGCCGGTGCATCTCCTCGTAGAGCCGGGCGTCTCGCTCACTCACCTGGCCGGCCCTGAACAGGCTCGCGGCCCGGTCGGCCAGGGTGTAGGTACCAGGCGTCGAACCCAGGTAGACGCCCGAGGCCTCGCGCTGCGTGGCGTTCACCACGCGGGCGGTAGCGATCACGTGGTGGGTCTTCTCCTCGCGCTTCACCTCGTAGGCCACGCCCGGCATGTGAGGGCAGATCCACGAGCCGTTCTCGATGAGGAACAGGTCGACCTGGCAGATGTCGCACTCCAGCATCGAGCCAGGGGCGGCCGGCGTGTAGACCGAGAAGCCGATGGAGTTGCTGGCGCTGATGCCGCTCTCCAGGCGGGCGATCATGTCCGGCGCAAGCTCGCGCCGCGTGAAGGCGCGCTCGACGAGCTGCAGGTCTCGGCCCGGCTCGCGGAAGGTGTCGCGAGCGGTGGGCAGGGCCCCGGCCGGCGGGCGGGACGGGCTGTAGTCGCCCAGGTCGCGCAGCTCGCCGCTGAAGACCCGGCCCATCTCGTCGCTGTAGACGTTGTGGTTGCGCAGGTAGGGGATGCCCCGCGGCCCGTTGGCCTGGCGCTCGTAGTTGCGGAGGCTGCTCGTGTCCATCCAGGTGCCGTGGCTGTCGACCCGGCTGTTGGAGATGACGAAGCCCCATGCGAACAGGTCCTCGGCTCGCTGGGGCGTGAGGGCTACGCGGCTGTTGATGGCCGAGAGGTCCTGCTCGCTCGGCTGCCCGAATGCGCCGCTGCCCTCAGGGTGCTCCGCCCTGTCAGCGCTCAGACGGTGTTCGAAGGCGTGCTGGTGGCTCACAGACCGCTCCCGATCCGGGGGTCAAGAGCCCCCGCCATGTCCGCCCTGCGGACCATGCGGCTGAAGGCCGCCTTCAGGTCCTGCACGTCAGCGGTTGGTCGATGCTCTTCCCATGCTTCGCTCTTGCCGGGCTCATCGGCGATGCCGGCAGCCCGCACCGAGCGCCAGATGCGGCCTTGGTGGCTCACGATGCAGCCGGCCATGTAGACCCAGTGCTGCCAGGCGTGGATATCCCTCATGCCACCCCTCCGATGGCCTGCAAGGCGGGCAGGACGTGCCGGCCCACGGTTGGCTCGGGACGACGGCGCTGGACGACGCAGGCGCAGTTGGCGCGGCAGGCCCGCTGCCCGATGGGCATGATCTGCCCGGTGGGCACGTACCCCCTCGCCGTCTCGTCCAGGCAGTCCTGGCAGTGCTCGGCGCCAGGCTCCAGGACGTTGCGCTCCTCGGTGTAGCCGGCGGCAAGGTCCACCCGCTCAGTCCCGCGGCGGTAGGTCTCGCGGACGATGGAGCCCATGCGGTACAGGGCCCGTTGCCGGATCTGGGCTGCGCTGAGCCGGCCGCTCACGATGTCCTCGCTGATGGCCCCAAGGGCCTGGTACTGCTCGGCCAGGCGCCCGCCCACCGCGCCGTAGTCGGCGGCCGTCATGTTCCCCTTGCCGCCAACGCCCAGCATGCGGGCCTCGAGGTGCGCGTCCTTGATGACGTCCCGCATGGCCAGCTGCCACTCGCGCGGTGTCATCTTCCCGGCCAGGAGGCGATCCGTAGCTGCCTCGATCTGGCTGCTGCGGGTCGTGAGGCCCTTCTCGAAGAGCCGGCCGGTGCGCTCAGGGGGCACCAGGCGCCCCAGCCTGCCGGGCCTGCTCTCCGGGTAGCGGTAGCGGGCTGCCGTCTCGTCGAACTGCCAGCGGCCGGCCACAGGGTCGTTTGCCCGAGTCCCAAGAGCCCAACGCGAGGAGGCCCGGTCTGCCTCCTCACTGGCGACGATGACCGCGGCGAGCATGCCGACGAAGGTCGGGGCCTCTTGCCGCTGCCGCCGATCCCATGCGGCCCGCACGCGGTCGGCGTCGGCCTCGTCCACGACGGCGAACTGGGCCAGCTCGACCGGGCCCAGGACGTCGGTGTCCGTCGGCACGAAGGGCTCTACGACACGCTCTTCGCCCGGACGGGTGCGGCGCCCCTCCCCCTCGCCGCAGGAGCATTGCGGCGTGCATCGCTCGCCGGCGGGATCTGTGGAGGGCCCGGGATCTGGCCCTGCCGCTTCTCCCCGCGCAGACGGCGCGCTGCGTGGCTCCATCCCACTTGACCTACTGCTGCCCCCGTCACCCGCGGCGCGCGGCGTGCCGGTGGCCGGATGCCCGACGAGCGTCATAGCCGCCTCGTCGGGGTCGATCAGGCCGGCGTCCATCGTGGCGATGACGGACTCGACCTCCAGCTTCCTGGCCTCGGCGTTGGACTTGCGGTCCTCCTTGCGCAGCGCATCGAAGACGATGCGGCAGGAGCCCCGGCGCCCGCTGATGCGGTACCACTGGCAGATCGCCCACTCGATTGCGCGGGCTGGCGCGGCCCTCATGGCCTCGATCCCCAGGGCCTGGACCATCCACTGCACACTGCCGGTGGACGAGAGGTCCGAGCCCCACTGCCGGCCGTGGATGGCCGGCTGGCTCTTGACCGCGGTGATGAGGTCCTGGTCAAAGAGCTGGGCGATTTTGGAGGGGTCGAAGCTCTCGGTGGCGTGGTTGGCCCCGACGGACCCGGTCTCGACGATGTTGTAGAGGATCCAGTTGTCGTCCTCGTACATGTTCTCGACGGAGCGCTCCAGATCCTCCCGCACGGCCTCGATATGCGCCTTGAGCTTCCCCCAGTCCTGCACCTTGACCCCGCCGCCCTCGAGGTGCTCGACCACGCCGGGCGGGGCGCTCTTCACGACCTTGTCGTAGTCCAGGACGAACTTCATCCGGCTCCAGCCCTGGTTCTTGACGACGCGCTGCAGCCCATCCCGCAGGGACGACTGCGGGAAGATGGTGTCGACCAGCGGAAGGAAGGGCGACTGCCCGTGCGGCTGCCCCAGCTTCGGGGCGTGGCCGATGTAGCAGAACTGGCTGGGGTTGAACGGCACGGGATCGCCGCCGGTGCCGGGCTTGTAGACCGGCCGGACGGTCTTGTGGTTCCCCTCGCGCTGCACTTCGAAGTCGACGACCGCCGCGGGGACGAAGTCGATCTCCAGCACATCGTCGCGGCTGTCGGCCACGTCGAGCTCGACCGCGACAGCCCCGCTGCGCAGGATGCTGTCCAGGCCCACGTGCAGGGCAGCCTCGATGCCGCCGCCATAGGTCGGGGCGATCCGGGGCAGGAAGGCCTCAGTCTCAGCCTGCAGCTCCTCGTCCGGCTCGCCGTCCTCGCCCAGGCACTCCAGGCGCCAGTCCTTCAGGCCGAGGAGCTTGTAGACCCAGGCGGCGTAGGAGACCTCGGGGTTGAAGTCCAGGGCGGCGTCGATCGCCTTGCCGGCCTCGCCCAGCTCGGGGCGCTCGAGGAGCTTGGCCTTTCCGGCCGAGGCCCCGCTCTCCTGCCCGATGCCGGCCGCCAGGGATGGCAGGCCGGGCTCTACCTCAGGGCGGGAGGCGGGGTCCGCCTGGGCTACCCGCGCAGCGCGGCGGGGGACAAAGGGAATCGGGGCAGGGGCGGCCTGGCCAGGCACAGCGCGGCCCTGGCGACGCTCGCGGGCGGCCAGGGCTTGGCGCTGAAGCTCTTCGATTGCGGCCAGGCGCTCGGGGGTTGCCACTGCACGGGCCCTTGGAAAGCAAACGCGCCCGCCAACCAAAACCACCGGAGTGGCTCTGTGTCGACGGGCGCGGCTTGGTACAAGCGGGGCCCGAAAGCACTGGGAGCGCGGCCTGATACAGGCGGGGCTCGGACGCGGCGAGCGCGTCTAGGTTGTGGCCGCCCAGCGGGGCGACGAGCAGATGATATGCCAGCCCTATCCCTATGTCAATCCCCGCAACATCCGAGGGCGGCATGCTGGGCGTCCGAGCTCACGGTGCCGACCCTGCGGGCACGGTGTCGGCGGTTGCGCTCATCGCTGGCCCTGAGTGGCTCCAGGCCGAGCGCACGGCGCAGAACGTTGACCTCCTGCATCTTGGCCCGGAGCATGGCCTGGAGGTCCTCGCGGTCAAACAACACGCTCTCGCTGCTCATCGAATCCTCCCGCCGCCGTAGCGGCTCCCCCGGTTTCCGGGTCCGTAGCGCCCGGCTGAGGAGCCGGCCTTGGCGCTGCTGCCCGATCCAAATCCACCGGCCAGGCTCATGCCCGCCGGCACGCCGCTCTGATCCCCTCGCGGGGTGTGGCTCTGCTCCAAGATCGCCCAGCTCACTGCGTCGATCTGGTCGTCGACGTCCTTGTCGCTGCCCCGCCAGCTATCGCACTCGCGCAGGAAGGCCTCGTTCCATGGGCCGGCCACCAGGCACACGTTGCCCGCCTCGGCGGCGCTCATGAGAGGCTTGGCCCGCGTGACCTTGTCCCCGGTGGGCTGCCGGGACCGCACGATGTGCCCCTTGAGCCGCTTGCGGTGGTCAGCAATGCGGGCCACGCCGGAGGCGCCGGGCTCCTGCTGCAGGTGGATGGGGACGAACGCGCCGTCAGCCGCCGCCACCTGGCTCATGACGCGGTCGAGGTGGTGGGGCGACCACTGGCCGCGGACCATGTCGAGGATGTACCAGACCCCGTCCTTGAAGCCCACCCTGGCCCCTGCCGACCAGTCGCCCGCGTTATCGGTGGCTGCCTCGTCCCAGGAGCGGCCGACGGTTTCCAGTCCGGCGGGAGCCTCGGGCACCACCTTGAACCACTCGCGGGGCAGGAGCCTGCCCTTGGGCTGGATGATCCAGTTGCCGTGCAGGAGACGCTCGCGGTCGACGAGGGGCATGGCGCGGAGCTTGGCCAGGTAGCCAGGGTCCCTGGACAACAGGGCCGGGTTGTCGTAGATGGTGGCTGGGATGAAGGTGATGCTGGTGGCCGGCTGCCCGTCGGGATCGCGCCAGTGGGCATCCACCCAGACAAGGGTGTCGCCATCCCGGGTGAAGTAGCAGAGATCGCCGGGGGCAGTGGGGTAGTTGGGGTCCTCCGGGAGGACCCAGCGGCCGAGCAGTTCGTAGATCCAGTGGGCCGCCTGCTCGGGAGGGTTGACGGTGGCGCGCTGGTAGGGCCGCACCCCGCACGTGGAGCGGTTGCGGCTGAACAGGTACCAGAACTGCACCGCCTCGAACTCCTCGAGCTGGTCCCACAGGATTGTCGGGATCTGGGCCCCCTTCCAGGCGAAGCGGTCCTTGGCATGGTGCATGTGGTGGAACGTGACCTTGGCGCCAGAGGGAAAGCTGTACTCAAGCGGGCTCTCCCGAGGCGTGCCGCCGGCCAGGGGGTAGAGATTGGCGGCCTCGTCCCAGAGGCCGCCCTCGCGGGTGATGTCCGGGTAGGTGCGGCGCAAGACCACGGCGCCGTAGCCCCTGATGTGGATGAAGCGCATGGGGTCGAGCAGGAGGCCAAAGGTCTTCCCTCCGCCGGCCGCCCCCCCATAAATGCAGATGTCGGCCGGACAGGAGAGGAAGGCCTCCTGCGGGCCGGGCTGCGGGCGGATGACTTCAGGATCAGACACGGGGCCTCCTGACGCGCCTGCTGGGCGGCGGGGGCGACTCGGGAGCCGTCGATTCGGGGGCCGGCTCCTGCGCCTTCTCTGCTGCCCCAGGCTGTGGCTTGGGCTTCTTGGCTGGCTTGGCGCCCTTCGCTGGCTCACTTGCACCCGGAGCCGGAGAGAGGCGCCCGTTGTCCGGCACGTAGATCATCACCCCTCCGGTCAGGGGGTTTCCGTCGGGGTCGGTGGGCGAAAGCTTGGTCGGGGCGTCGAGCCCCAGGAGCCGGGAGCGGCGCTCGGACAGCCGGAGGAAGATCGCTAGGGCCTGGACATCGCCGTTCACCACGCGGCCCCACACGCCGCGTTGGGCGTAGTCAAGGCGCTCCAGTTCCAGGTCGAGGAGGACACCGGCCCGCTTCTTGCGATCCTCGCGCAGCTCGGCCAGGGCCTTGGACACGTAGTCGAAGGCGGTGGTCTTGCTCACCCCCAAGCGCGCTGCGATCTGGCTGTACGACAGGGCGGCCGAACGCAGCTTGAGCGCCTCCTGGGTGTTCCGCTCGGCCACCACACGATCCGGGGAAGTCTTTTGTGCCGGCACCGTTCGCTCCTTTTGTTCGGCCCGTCCGCACGGATGCGCCTACGACCAGCAGCCCGGCACCAGTTGGTGTCGGGCTGGGGTAGCTGGTTGGGTGTCAGTCGTTCGTCTCTTCCTCCTCGTTCTCTTCGAGTTCCTCGATCAGGTCCTGCAAGCTGGTGGCCCGTCCCAGCCACTCGTGGTCCTTGTCGATCGCCATCTGGAGGCCAGCGATCAGGGTGTACTTGGTGCGCTGCTCGATCGCGGTGCCCTTGGTGGCCTGCTCCACCAGCTCGATGGCCTCGCGTAGCTTGTCCTGAGCTTCCTCGATCGTCTGCACTCGCTCGCTCGTGGTCAGCATCTCGTCCTCCTCAGCCCTGGGTGCGCTGCGTGTGCAGCTCGGCGGCCTTCGGAAAGCCCACCCACTTGCCGCTCGTGTCCACTCCGCGGCCTGCGAGGAGCTGGCTGGCCAGTGCAGCCATGTCGACCTTGCCCTCTGCGATCTTCCCGAGGAAGGCGCTCGACATCATGCTGTAGTACCCCAGGTCGTCGTCGCAGGTGAAGGTCTGTCCGTCGATCGTCAGGCTGTCCATCTTGCTGTCCTTTCGTGTGGTTGTGCGCTCGCGCGCTCGCTTGTTCTGGACAGCATATTGCTCGATAACTCAGCGTTTATCAAGCGAATGATTGGAGGTTTCGGTAATATAACACTGCCCACGAATCACGCCTCTGAGGCCGCAGATTCGAGGGCCTGCGGAGCGTTGTCGGGGTCCAGAAGGATGGGGGTCTGGCCGGTGGCTTCGGCCCACCGCTCGAGCGCTACGGCGACGAACTCGGGGGCCTTCTCCATCGCAAAGACGCGGCGCCCCAGCCGCTCGCCGGCGAGGATCTGGGAGCCTGAGCCGCTGAAGGGCTCGTAGCAGACGTCGCCGCGGTTCGTGTGCTGCAGCATCGGGATCTCGAAGAGCTGCACGGGCTTGGAGGTGGGGTGGCCGGTGCTCTCGCCCGGTCGGGTGGTTGGGAAGCTCCAGACGGTGCCGGGGTAGTCCTGCGCCAGCCGGATGGGCTTCTGCCCGCGGACCCAGCCGAAGAAGCAGGGCTCGTGCTGCCACTGGTACCAGGAGCGGGTGAGGATGCCGCGGTCCTTGGCCCAGATGATCTGCTGGTGGACGAAGGCGCCGTATTCCTCCCAGACGGCCTCGAGCATGGCCTGCCGCCGGCTGGCGTGCCAGCAGTACCAGGCGGCGTCCTCCGTGATGGCGTGCTGGGTGGCCTCGCGCACGAAGCCCTGGTACAGCTCGGCCCCCTGGCTGGAGTCATCCCAGTCCTTGTAGGTGTCCGACCAGTCGGTGTTCTGGACCGCCTTGCGCTTGGCGCTGTCGTTCTTACCGCTGGGGTGGTTGGTGCCGGTGTAGTCGACCAGGTAGGGCGGGTCGGTGGCAAAGAGCCGGGAGCGCTGGCCGTCCATGAGGCGCTGCACGTCGGCGGCGTTGGTCGAGTCGCCGCACAAGAGGCGGTGCTCACCGAGGACCCAGAGCTGGCCAGGCTCGGTGCCCCACTTGGCGCGCAGCTCGGCGGCGAGCTCGATCTTGGGCTCGGCGTCGACGTCGCGGATCGTGGCGTCATCCAGCGAGGCGAGGAGGCGGTCGAGATCGTCCTGCTCGTAGCCGGTGGCCAGGAGGAGGGCGGCGTCCTCGTCGGCGATGGCCTGCAGGAGGGCGGCGAGCTGCTCGTCGTCGGGCCGGGCGAGGTCGCGCGTGCGGTTGTCGGCGATGGCGTAGGCCTCGGCCTGGGACCTGGAGAGGTGGTCGAGGGTGATGACGAGCACGGACCACGTGCCGTCCTCCTCGAGCCTCAGGCCCTGGCCGCCCGGGAAGGGTGCCTTGTTGCCCGCGAGCTGCTGGAGGGCCGCGAAGGCGTGGTTGCCGGCCATGACGGAGTCGCCATGGATGGCGAGGCGCCCGTTGAATCCGAATGTCTGGATGCTGCGGGCGATGGCCGGGACGTCGCCGCGGTTGTAGTTGCGCTCCCAGGGGGTGAGGCTCGACAGCGCGCGGAAGGTGGGGGTGGGGTTCATGAGAATCACTCCGCGTTGGTGGGCTGAGGCGCAGTGGCTTTGGTCTGCTCGTGGGAGCGGAGGGCGGCACCGAGGCGGTGCTCGAACTCCTGGACGGTCACCAGGTCCTCGGGCCCCTGGTAGTGCGGCAGCCACCAGTCCTGCCAGTAGGCCGCCGGCCGGACGACGAGCTGGTCCAGTGACGTGAGGTGGCCGCTCTCGGGGAGAGAGTCGTAGTCGAGCAAGCGGTACACCTCGGCCCAGGCGGCGGCGGTGCGCAAGGCGGCGGGCGGAGGGGTGGCCTGGGGATCTGCCTGGGGGCCGCTCATCGGTGGGCGACCTTGAAGATCGCAGCGGCGGCGCCGGCGGCCGCCAGCCAGGAGAGCAAGGGCGCGGGCGCCAGGAGCAGGGCGGCGGCGACGTAGGGGGCCAGGCAGATGGGGCAGGAGATGCCGGCGGTGATCCAGTCGTCCTCGATCTCGAGGATCCGGGGCTGGGCCGGGTGGGGCCGCGTCTGGTCGTACCAGTCGCCATTGGGTGCAGGCCGGAAGCCCCGCCAACGGTAGACGGCGTGGCGCAGGCGCTCGGCCAGGCCGAGGGGCCCGTGCAGGCGGGCGATGGTGGTGGCCACGAGGTACGTGGCCAGGGAGAGGGTCACGAGGTTCATGGATGAGGGCTCCTACAGAGGGGTGGATGGTGGCCGGCGGTGGCCGTTGCGGTAGTCGCCGAGGGCGAAGAGGCTGGACCGGTAGTGCAGGCGCTCGAGGATCCGGGCGCGTGCGTCAGCGTCCAGCTCGGGGGCCTGCGGCAAGATCCGGGTGCCGAGCGAGATGAGGGCGCTGCCGAGGGCTGCGCGCAGGCGGTGCAGCCGGCTCATGCCTTGGCCTGACCTTCCTGCGCCAAGGCCCCGGCCCCGATGCCCAGCAGGTAGCGGAGGCGAGGCCGGCCACCCCGGCCGGTCAGGATGGGCTCGCGGTTGACCTCGAGTCGCAGCCACATGCGTCTCGTTGCGCGCAGGATGGTCGGGCGCGTGCGGCCCGTGAGGGTGGCCAGATCGTCGGCTGCGAGGGGGCCGTGGCGCAGGGCGGCGAGGATGCGGCGGTCGGTGCGGTTCATGGCCGCTGCCTCCGTTCCCCCGGCAGGTAGAGCATCCCGCCCCTGAGGCTGTGCCAGGGCAAGCGGCTCTGGCGGCGGCGGACGTAGCGCAAGATCCGGCGCCACAGGCGGGCCGAGGCCCCGACCCAGGCGCCGGCCAGGGCCCCGATGAGAAGGTGGGTGACGGCGGCGAGGGTGGTCATGGCGTGCCACCAAGCCGCTCGATTGTGAATGGGCCACGCACGCTGATGCAGTGGGCCTCGGCCGCGCGGAGCGCCGCCAAGACGCGGTCCTCGGGGGCGAGCCCGGACGTGGCGTGAAGGGCGCCGAGCGCGACGGCCCAGCCACTGCCCGTCGCCGCGTACCCGCCCCCGTTGAACCCAACCTGGAAGTCGGCGCCGATCTCATACAGGCGCCCGCGGTAGCCCAGCAGGAAGGCAAGGCTATCCGTCATGTCCACCCCATTCTCGGTCCCCTTGGCTCCGGCGGCGGCGAGCGCTGCCCGGAGGCCGTCAACGAACCTGGTGTTGAGGTAGACCAGCGTGTCCTCCCCCTCATACCGCGCGGGTGGGGCGAAGCCATAGCGGAGGACGTTGCCACCCCTGAAGCTCCCCGCGATTCCGTAAAGAAACTCCCCGACGCGGAATACCTTGGGGTCCGCGCGCGGCATCACGGTCCAGCTAGCGACCCCGGCGGAATCTCCGCCGATCCACACCTCGCCGTCCTGCTCAACGCCGACAATCACGGTCATCATCCACTCCCTTCCGGGCCTCAGCCCACATGTCCGCCAGGATGGCCTTGCTCACCTTCCTCATCGCCCTGGCGTGCATGTGGCCATCCGTCAGGGGGGTTGGGCGCTCGGCCTGGCGCTCTTCGTCCAGTGCGCGGGAGGCGTCGTACACGTCCCGGTAGGGGCTCCGGCGCTGGATGCCGGTGCCGGTGAGCTTCACGCAGGCTTCGGCCATCAGGTAGGCCCTGGTCTTGGCTCGGGGGGACCAGTTGGCACGTGCGCCGCGCGTCCGCCTCGGGGCCGCGCCGTCCACCACGTGGAGCCCGCAGTAGGCCCAGAGCTGGCTCGGCATGGCGCGGGCCTCAAGCGGCCCCACCGCCCCCAGGAAGCGCCCGGCCGTCTTGAGCCCCAGGCCCTGCGCTCCCTGAACCCATGGACCGAGGGGGTGGTGCTTCATCGCGGACTCCAGGCGCCTAACCGCCTGGGCCTCGACATCCCGGAGGCCCTGCACCACCGCCTCCAGGGGCGCCAGGTGCTGGGCGTTGATGACAGGGTCCAGGCCCTTCGCCTCGATGGCGCTCCGGACCTGGTTCTCGGCCGAGATCCTGGCGCGCTCGATGTCGTCGAGGATGTCGGCCGCCAACCCAACGACGGCGTCCCAGGGGGAGGGGGAGGGGGGCGCGATGTTCGCGGGGGCCGGTCGTGGGTTGGCCCCCCTCCCCCGTTGGCCAGGCGGCGCGGCATCGGAGATCGAGTCTTCTCTGGCCTGGCCGGTCCGGCTCGGAGACGTTTCCCGTTCGGCCGCGTGCTGCGGCGGATGCGCTGAGGTCTCCGTTGTCGGTGTAGTGGTGGGGGCGAGCATCACAGGCCCCCGATCCGCTCGGTGGCACCGGGGAGGTCGCCCAGCCGCTCGCAGCCGGCGGCCTCCAGGTCGCTGGCCAGGGCGTCAAGCGCCACGACCCGGGCCAGGAGCTTCGTAGCGCTCGCCTCATCGCGCCTGGCGATGGCCCGCAGGTCCTCCGCGGTCAGGTCCGCCCACCGGGCCCACCGGTCCCCGAGGTGGACCCTTGCCTGCAGGGGGTCGTTGGCGGTGCCGCGGTAGACCTCCCACTTGCCGAGTGTCGCGGCCCGCTGGGTGTGGCGCGGCGCCGGGGCCGATGTCCGCTCCCTGACAGGCCCCATGGCCAGAGCGGCGGCCGGGGCGGCGACTGAAGTGTCCGCCGCCTCCCCCGCCAGGAGGCGCCGGATCTCGCCGGCAACAAGCTGCTGCAGGAGGCGCCAGAGGGTGCCCTGGTCCTTGGGGATGCGATCCAGTACCAGGGACGTGAGGGCTGCGACGTCGGTCGAGCTGTGCTGATCGACCACGTCGGCGATGATCTGCTGGGCAGTGGCGGGGCCGGCGACGGGGGCCTCATCGAACAGGGTTGCCCTTGCCCGGGCGGTGCGGACCAAGTCTTCGGCAAGCATCACCACACCTCCTCGGGGGTGGGGGCGTAGAGCGGCATGGACAGGGGCTCGTGGCTGTAGGTCAGGCTGCGCCAGATGGGGTTGGAGTGGCCGTTGGCCTCGGCACGCTCCGAGGGCCTGAGCTGCATGGTCCGCTGGATCACGCCGCGCCTGGCTGCCGCCAGCATCGCGGCGCCCCAGGCGTTGTGGTGGTGCGGTGGCGGCACGTCGGTGCGTTCCGCCTCGGCGCGGACGTCATCGGCCGTGAAGTCGGGCAGGCGGCGCGCCAGGCTGTCGATCAGGGCGGCGATCTGGTCCCGCCACTCCTGGCCGGCGTTCTCCAGCACGCGGGCAGTGCCCTCGTCGCGGGCGGCCTGGCCCAGGGTGTGGCCGAAGGGGTGGCGGCAGTCGTGGCCGATGGGCAGGTAGGCGTTCTGGCCGAGCTCGGCTGAGCAGGTCCAGCAGAGACCGTAGCGGCCGGAGACCACCAGCTCGAGGGCCTGGTGGCAGTGGGGGCAGAGGTAGGCGCTCATTGCGTTGCCGCCCAGGCGAGCTCGTCGCCGCTCGGGGTCCAGGTGGCGCCCTGGATGACCTTGCCGTTCAGCTTCACCTGCGGCGACACGTACAGCAGGCCGGGCACTCTGGCGTCTGGCCCATGGCTGGTGGCCGCGACCACGACGTCGCCGGTCACGCTGCCGCTCAGCCACATGACCCGGGCGCGGGTCCTGCTCTCGACCTTCGGGGCCTTGCCGCCGCCCTCGACGTGGTGGTTGATCAGGTACACCAGGGCGTAGCGCGCCAGGGGGTCCCTGACCTGCACCCCCCGGAACCAGCAGCCAATGAGCGCCACCTCGGTGTCGAGGTCGCTCCTGACCCCCAGGTGGTGCCAGGCTGTGCCGCGCAGGTCCTCCACGAAGGGCTGATCGCTCGCCCCGATGAGGCAGCCCTTCTTCGCCTTGCCGCCCCCCTGCGCGGTGCATTTCAGGAGCGTCACCGCGCCAGACCCCCGGACCACGTCGAAGGCCCCGTCGGTCCAGGCCTCGGCGCGGCAGTCCGACAGCAGCACCACGTGGCTGCTGCTGATCTCGAAGGCATCGCCCTTGACGCCCACCGCCGAGACCCCGTGGACGATGACGTTCATGACCCGCTCGAACCGGAGCCCGTAGCCGGTCAGGGTCAGGCCCTCGGGGGCGATGATGGTCTTGTTGTCCCGCTCCAGCCTGAGGGGCTCGCGGAGCCGCCCGCCGGCCGATGGGCGGGCAATGATCCACAGTGGCTCGGGCCTTGCCACGGCGGCCCGGAGCTGGTCCAGGGTCGTGGCCACGACCGTGGGGGCATCCACGCCGCCCCCCGTGATAGCGCCGGCCCTGACCGTCTCGGTCGCGGTCCTGCTTGGCCAGCCAGCAGGTCCGCGGCGCACGCTGCGCAGCCAGGCCAGGCGGCCGGCGCGGAAGTCGCTGCTGGGGGTCATGCCGCACGCTCCCCGGCGACAGCGTCCGCCACCACGAGCCGCAGGCCTGTCAGGCCTGCGGCTTCCACCATCGGGGCCAGGGCAGTCCCGAGTCGCTGGCCGATCCAGTCCTTCGCGTAGCTGCTGGGGACCAGGACCACGAGGCAGCCGTCGTCGTCGATCTCCGTGCCCTGGGTCGGGGCCAGCCAGCTGCTCCAAGTGGCCAGCGACATCTGGCCCCTGAGCTGGTCCACGATCCCCTGCCAGGCCTGCACGGCCCGCAGGTCCGGGTCGCTGATGGCAGGGGCGGCGGTCTGCGCGGTCCTGGCCCGGGCCGCCAGCCACCGGGCGTGGTCCTCGGCCTCCCGGAGGGCCTGCTCGGCCCGGCGCTGGCGGTCCTCAGCCTCCTGTTGGCGACTCGTGATCCATCGGCCGATGGCCTGCCGGAACTGCTGTACCGTGAGGGCGTCGACGTCGCGGCCCAGTCGGGCGGACAGCGCGGCGTGCTCGGCCTGGTAGATGCCCCGGAGAGAGTCCCGGTCCGGGCGGTCCGCCTCGGGCTTGCCAGCCAGCCAGGCCGCGGCCTTGCCGAGCTGCTCCCGGGTGCCCTTGGTAAGGGCCGCCGAGTCCAGGCCGGCCGCGTGGCACAGGTCGCCGAAGAGGGCCTGCTGAGGGGCTGCGGCTGCGGGCGCCGCGGCGCGCGCTCGCGCGCCACCAGCGTCAGCTGGTGCTTGTTCTGAGGTCGTTAATGACGGTTCATGATGGTTCTCTATATGTGAGCCGGATTTGTCACCCTTTACGGCCTCAGGTGTCACCCTTTCTCGCTTAGGAAGGGTGGCGGCCCTGTCACCCTTTGCGCGTGAAACGGTGGCTGATTTGTCACCCTTTCGGGCCTCAGCCACACGCCGTGGTGCATCCCCCGCAAAGGGTGACAAGTTGTCACCCTTTATTCCGACCACTACGCGGTAGGTGCTGGGGTTACCCCTGCCGCCCCCGCCAGCCCTTTCGACCTCCCCGTCCGCCACCAGGTCGGCGAGACAACGCTGGGCTGTTCTCTCGTCCAGGCGGCACTTGATCGCCAGGTGGGCGATTTTTGGCCAGCAGTAGCCGTCATCGTCTGCCCAATCGGCGAGGGCCAGGAGGGCCAGAAGACGGCTCCCCTCCTGCTCGGAGTTGTCCCACACGCGGGCCATGACGCGGACGCTCATCCCTTCCGCCCTCCCCTCTCGGCCGCCACCGCGGCGCGGAGCATCTGGCGCCAGCACTTCCTGGCGGTGGACTCGGCCTGGCGGCGCTGGAGGCGGTTGGGGGTGGGGCCGGCGAACCGGAGGGTGAGGTCCCGGACCACGCGCTCGTGGTTGCGGCGGAGCCAGTCGGCGGTGATCCCGGGCGCGGCGACGGCCACCTGCTGGGTGGTGTGGGTGGCCTGGTCCTGGCGGGCCTGGAGGCCCTGGTCGTCGGTGCTCATGCCCCACCGCCGATCTCGCCCTGGCCGCCGCAGACGTTGCAGGGGCGCCCGCCGTACTCCTCGGACCCCAGGCCGGTCCGCTTCCCCCCGCAGACGGGGCAGACCACGAACCGGACGGGCGGGGGCTCCACCAGGTCCAGCGGGGTCAGGTCGGCCCGGGGGACGCGGTGGCCGAGGTCGAGCACGCGGGTGTCGGGCCGGGGGATCATGCGTCACCGCCAGTCAGGCGGACCACGGCCTCGGCGATGCCGGTGGCAAGCGCCCGGCAGAGTTCGCCATCCACCACCCCCGCGCGAGCGCTTTCATCATCCAGGTCGTCACCGCGCATCGGGTCGAAGCCCATGCCGTCAACGAACTTCCGGCCCACCACGGCGGCCCCGAACCTGGCCAGGGCCCGCTCGGCATCGGCGCCTTCCTGGTCGGACGCGGCCAGCGCCAGGAGGACCGGGCTGAACCGCTCCACGATCTGGTCAACCATCTCCGCGTCCTGCTGGGCCTGTCCATGGGGGCTCATACTTCACCGCCCGTCAAGCGCTGAATGGCCTCCAGGACCTCCGGGCGCATGACGTAGCACCCCGCCTCCTCGTCCATGCCGTAGTACTCGGTGCAGGAGCAGGTCTCGTCGCGGGGCCGGCCCGTGTGGCAGAGGCCCGGGGCCGGGTGGTGAAGGTCGAACGCGCCGGCCGCGACGGCCATTTCCTCGATGTCCGAGCCGTCGAGGGCGCCGAGGTCTCCGTCCCCCAGGACGGCCGCGCCAAGGCGGGCCAGGGCAAGGGTGCCGGCGTCATCGGCGGGCTGGCGGAAGTCGATCTTCTTGAAGGGCCAGGCGGCCGGCTGCTTCTCGGTCTTCATGCCGCTGCCGCCTCCCCCCGGACCGTACTCACCAGGTGCGCCAGATGCTCAGGAGGCGCCCAGGTGGCACCCGGGATGTGGATGTACCGGGACCGGATGTCGTCGACCGAAAGGACGATCAGCCCGAGGTCGTGAAGCTTGCCCAGGTGGTAGGTCGCCACGCTGGTCGACGAGATGCCCGCGAGCGCCATGATCTCCCGCACCGTCGGCATCATGCCGGCATGCTCGGTGGCGTAGCGCAGGATGGTGGTCAGGACAAGACCTGTTCGGCCAGAAGGCTGCGGGGTATCCATCAGGCCGCCTCCTCCGCCCGATCCAGAAGCCGGTCGCGCTTCCAGTCCTCGATCGCCTGATCGACGCAGGCCGCCAGGTAGCTGGCCAGGGCCTCCCTGGCCACCAGCAGCCTGCCGTTGGGTAGCCGAGTGGCTGGTAGGGCCTCCGCGCTGATGAGGCGCCGCACGGTATCGTCCCCCGCCGAGATGGCCCGCGCCACCTGGACAGTCGACATCTCCCGGGGCCAGCCCTCAAGGGCCCGTTGGAAGGCGGCCTTGGAGACACGCCGCGCTACGCCGCGCCTCCCCAGCCTGATCCCGTCCTCGATCCACGTGGTGGGGATCCGGAACATGCGCCGGCCACCTGACCGGACGCCGGACCAGATGTCCGGGCAGGGGTAGATCCCGATCCGCCAGGACTGGGCCAGCCCGGTGGGCTTGTGGCTCAGGGCCTCGCCCAACTCCTGGGCCGCGGCCACCACACCGATCATCACGGGGCGGCGCTCGCAGGCGTCCCCTCGGATGACCGACGCGATCTGGTGCCGGGCCCGATACGACAGGCCATTCAGGTCGATGGTGCCCCCAGGGACCATCGTCCGAGGGGCAGTTGTGGCAGCATTCATGGTGCCTCGCCTCTGAGGTAGGGGGGAGGACCGGAGTTCCCGCCAAGGTCTGCCGGTCCTCCCCCCATCGGATATCAGTTGTCGGCGGCGGTGGCTTCTGCCACCCACGACGGTCGAGAATTCACCGCCGCCTTGTGCTGGCCGGGGCTTCGATGCCCCGCGGCCCCGTTGCCAGGACCGGCCCCCGGGTGGGCGCCAGCGGTATCCACCAGTTGGTACTGGAACGGGAGGCGGAGTTGCACCGCCTTGGACGCGGGTGGATATTACCGAGGACCCGCCTGCCCTCTCGGCCCCGTTCAGGTGTGCGCCGCCCCCCTGCCGGGCGTCCCGGCTCCGCGGCCGGGTGGCCTTCCCGCCCTCGCGGCGGGTGCCTGCGCACTGCATCGGCTCAGTTCATCGACCCGTTCATGGCCCCCTTCTGCCCGACCATCCGCTCACCGGCGGCGATCATGGCCAGGCGTACCTGCCGCCACTCCTCGGCCCCCAGGACCACCACCGCCTGCCCGTGGACCTCGACGAGGCGGGCACCGCGGACGGCCCGGTCACCGGCCAGGAGGACCTGGGCCAGGTCGGCCCGCATGGCCAGCAGCTCCTGGGCCAGGATCTGGGCCGCGTTGGCGGCCCCCAGCATGGGGACGAGGGGGCGGGGGATGTCGTGCTGGATCACGCGGTTCCTCCACTGGTGGCCAGGATCTCCGCCCCCTCGCGCACGCGCTTCAGCCCCGCGTGTTCGATTGCATACCGCTCGGCATCGGCCGGCGTCACCGGAAACGGCACGCGATCCACATGGTCGATGTCAACGTCGCCGCTGTCCATCTCCCAATCGCCATAATCTGCCGCGATCTTCTCGGCATCGCGCGCGCTGGCGGCCACCACGTCACACCGCGCATCTATCCGCGCACCGACCCGGTACCAATTCAGCGTCACCCCCTTGAGGGCTCGTGCGACCTCTTCCTCGCGCTTCGCCTTGGCGGCGGCAGCTCGATCGGCAATCAGCACCGCCTGCGCCTCCGGGCTCCCGAAGACCAGGGCGCTCATGCCGGGACTCCTGCCAGCTCCTGCTCGCGGACCAGGACCAGGTCACGGGCAGCGTTGAGCCCCTCGGTGTCGGCCGGCATGGCGTCCAGCTTGGCCCGGATCTGCCGGAGCAGATTCTCGCTCGCGTCCGGGATCCGCCCCTTGGCCAGCTCCACCAGCCGGGCGTAGGCCTTCCGGGTGGCTGCCTGCCGGTGGAATTCGTTCTCCAACCCAGCGATCTCGGCCAGGAGCCCCTCGACCTCGCCCGACTGCCGGCAGGCCGCGATGCGCTCGGTGAAGTGGGCCTCCACCTCCTCGACAGTGGCCTGGCGGAACTCGCCATCGATGGCCCCCGTGTGGGCCGCGTCCGGCAGCGCCATGGTGGCGGTGCCGGTGATGAGCCGCTCGACCTCCAGGCGCTGGGCGTCGAGCTGCTGCTGCACCCAGGCCGGGCTGGGCTCGATGTGGAGCAGCCACTCGGGGGACCGCACCCGCTCACCCGTCCGCTTGCCGCCCGCCCCCAGCTTGGGCCGGCTGATGTTGCGCTGCACCCGGCAGAGCCGGAGCGGTACCTTGGTCAGGTCGCCGGACTTCAGGGCCAGGAGCCGCAGGCAGGCGTCCAGGTTGGCGATGTCGTTGAGGCTGTGGGTCTCCAGCGTCACGGTCCCCAGCCGGGGGAAGCCGATCACCATCAGGTCCAGCCGCCCCACCTCCTTGGCCTGGCACGTCTCGCCGGGGCAGGGCTTCGGGGTGTCGTTGTAGTCGCCGGTCTTGTCGTCCAGCCAGAGGACGTGCTGACGGCCGTCGCACCGGACCTTGAGGGCCGAGGCCCCGTAGTCCTCCCGCCAGGCCTGCCAGCACTCGTCCACCGTTGGGTAGGGCAGCAGGACCGTCAGCTCCTGCACCTGGAGGCTGCCGAAGGTCTCGAACCAGCCGGCCTCGGTGGCGGGGTCGTCGCTGCTGAATCGCAGCTTCTCCCCCAGGTCCCGCCCAACCGTCTCGTACTCGGAGCCATCCGCCCTGGTCTTGACGATCTTCTCGCCGCCCTTGCGCAGCTTGCCCAGGCGGGGGTAGCGGGGGGCTTCCAGCGTCAGTCCGTGGATCATCGGGGGTCTCCCTTCGTGCAGTCGGCCAGCGTGTAGCCGCGGGCCAGGCATCGGTCCATCGCCTCGCGGGCGTCCATGTCGGTGTCCCAGACCCCGAGGCCGCCGTTGATAACGGCGACCACCAGGACTGCA